>OLIX01002517.1_pt1 | contig 13444 bp, 10 predicted proteins | sample 1601331 | NCBI WGS metagenome assembly OLIX01 (sample SAMEA2452120, study PRJEB22498) | human gut metagenome | biome: human feces; feature: human gut; material: feces | place: Australia | collected 2012 | reverse complement strand
GACATTCATCTACGTCCGTTGACTAAATTGCAACAAGACTTGTACAATCAACAGGATTTGGTATAAACCTTAATTTAAGTAAATTTCGCAAATATATTTTATGAATATTCAAGTTATTAGGGAAACCGAAAGTCAAAATGACGGTTCTAACATCAACTTATATTGGAATAAACAGATCGGTGCATGGTGTGCATATGGCTACTCAGCATATGGTTTACGCCTTTTTGATAAACGACAAGGCTACATGAATTTGCGTAGTTACTCAGACTGCCTTCAGATGCCATGTACGGTTACATCCGGAGAATCCCTTGGCTTATTGCTGCAATACTCAGTTGAGATAGGTTCACAAACAGCAACTTCTATAAAATTGAAAATGGCAGATACAATAAATTTCAATGCTTATCAGATGTGGTTGCATAAGTTGAAAGGGAGCTCGAATGATGACGCAATAATTGTCACCACACATGTCAGCCAATATGTGCCACGGGACAGTTTTATTCCCGACGGGATGTCTGCATTTGCACGTAATGTAAAGCGTATCAGTGATTTTATCCTGTCATTGATTGCTTTGACAATTTTTTCTCCGCTATTCTTGATTTGCTACATTGTCATTCACATGGAGGATGGAGGAAGTGCCATCTTCAAGCAGGAGCGTATCGGCAGGTTCGGTCGTCCATTTTATATATACAAGTTTCGTTCCATGCGTCTGGATGCCGAGAAGTTCGGGCCACAACTCAGTCACAGCGGAGGTGACAATGATCCTCGGTTGACAAAAATCGGTCGTTTCATCCGAGCGCACCATTTGGATGAATTGCCTCAACTCTACAACGTCTTGCGTGGCGATATGGCATTCATAGGTCCGCGTCCCGAACGCAAGTTTTATATAGACCAGATACTTGAACACGACCAACGATACACCTATCTTTACCAAATCCGTCCGGGTGTAACATCGTATGCCACGCTATATAACGGCTATACGGATACAATGGAGAAGATGCTCCGACGCTTGGAATATGACCTTTATTATTTAGGGCATCGTTCATGGTGGTTCGACTTCAAAATTCTGCTGAACACATTCTGTGCAATTGTATTTGGAAAGAAATTTTGAATGATTGTACAAAATAATAACACTTATATAATAGATTGATAATGAAAGCTTGTTTTATGGGCTTGGGGTATATCGGACTGCCCACAGCCATCATTGCCGCCAAGCACGGCATTCAGATTATGGGAGTTGATATTAACCCTCAAGTAGTGGAAATGACAAATGCAGGACATCTGCATATCATTGAGCCGGGCATGGAAGAGATGTTACAGGAAGTGGTAAATGCCGGCTCGTTGAAAGCATCCATAAAGCCGGAGGTGAGCGATGCTTATTTCATGGTAGTTCCCACTCCATTCAAAGGAAATCATGAACCGGACACCAGCTATGTGGAAGCCGCTACGCGTGCCGTATTACCGTTGCTTAAGAAAGGCGATCTTTATGTCATTGAGTCCACTTCACCCGTAGGCACTACCGAAGCGATGTCCCGCCTCATTTTCAGTGAACGTCCTGAATTGGAAGGAAATATTTTTGTGGCTTATTGCCCCGAACGTGTATTACCGGGTAATGTGATTTACGAGTTAGTACACAACGACCGTGTCATCGGTGGTTTGAATCCCGAATCTACTGATAAGGCTATTGAGTTCTATTCTCAATTTGTGCAGGGCACGCTCCACAAGACTAATTGTCGTACCGCTGAAATGTGCAAATTGACAGAAAATTCCTGTCGTGATGTACAGATTGCCTTTGCGAATGAACTTTCTTTGATTTGCGACAAGGCAGGTATTAATGTGTGGGAGCTTATCAATCTTGCCAACAAGCATCCGCGAGTGAACATTCTGCAACCAGGTTGCGGTGTGGGTGGTCATTGCATCGCTGTTGACCCTTATTTTATCACTGCTGATTTTCCGGCAGAGAGTAAACTGATTGCGGATGCAAGAGATATCAACAACTATAAGTCTTTCTGGTGTGCGGAAAAAGTGAAGAACGTTATGTTGAAGTTTGAGTTGAAGCATCACCGCAAACCCTGTGTCGCTATGATGGGCTTGGCTTTTAAACCGAATATCGACGATTTGCGTGAGAGCCCCGCGAAATATATAACCACGAAAGTGATGCAAAGTTGCAATAATGCCAATATCCTGGTTGTGGAACCCAATGTGAGGGAGCACAATGTGTTCAAGTTGACAGATTACAAAGAAGCCTACGACAAAGCGGATATTGTGGTATTCCTTACGGCACACACACCATTCAAGGAACTGACGTGGAGAGATGACAAGGTAATACTGGATTTTTGCGGAATTTTCAGGGAATAAAAGAACTCTATATGGTAAATCTGCCAAACATATAAGAAGTATAGAACTTGACAGTATTATCCGTAACGAGCATAATAACGATGGATACCAGATCCATTTACATTATAAAAGCATAACAGGAATGTGGTATGCATACGGTTATTCGGCAAGACTTAGGGCTGTCTTCGTGAATATGCCAGAAGTGCTCAGACACCGTGTACCGTCACTGAACATAAATCTATTGTACCATTGCTACAGAATGCCGCAGAAATCATTGCCCAGACAGAATTCTATATAGGTTTGCAAAAGCTTGATGTAATAGGCATAAGCGCGTATCAGAGAAAGGTAAACAAATTGAAAGGTGGTATAGGTAAATGAAAGTAAAATCATAATAACCACTTCTGTGAATCAATACGTTCCCAAGGATTGCTTCATATCCAACAACATGCCGGTCTTTTCCTGCAATATCAAGCGTATATACGATTTCCAGTGGTCACTAGTAGTACAGATTCTCTTTTCACCACCGTTTTTTATCTGCAATATCGCCATCTTCAAGCAGGAACGTATCGGCAGGTTCTATACAAGTTTCGTTCCATGTGTCTTGATGCGGAAATATCCGATCCGCAACTGAGCCATAGCAACAGCAACAATGACTCTCGCCTGACAAAAGTCGGGCATTTCATCCGTGCATATCATTTGGTTAAGTTGCCGCAATTATACAATGCCTTGCGTGGTTATATGGCGTTAATTGAGCCGCATCCCGAACGGAAATTCTACATTGACCAAATTATGGAACATGATTACAGTATTCTTATTTCTATCAGATCCGCTTGGGCATAACATCATATGTCACGTTATATAACGGTTATATAGATACTATGGAAAAAATCTCAAATGGCAGGAGTATGACCTCTATTATTTAGGGTACCGTTCCTAGCTTTTTGACCTGAAGATACTGATTAATATATTTTACAGTATTGTATCCGGGAAAAATCTGATACTGTGTCAGCTGGGCGATCAGTATAGAAAGTGAAAGAAAAGACCGTCAACTTATGTGGTCTGGTGGAGAGAGAGGAGATAAAGTCTTTTTCTATTTATACGAAACCTTCAAGTGGTCGTTTTTCTGAGCATGAGTTCCTTGAATTTAGGCATCCTTTGCGAAGTCAGAATTGAATAATTAACGAATATAATTAAATGAAAGAACTTTACAATAAAAAAATAAACGAGCGCTCTATATTTAAATATTTCTTAGGATTGCTGTCTCGCATAAGACTGTATTTGAAATACGGCTTAATACGTATGTATGCGCGAATACGAGGGGCTTATATTGGGCGAAATAGTATTATAACATGGAAACTCGCATGTCGTGCTAACAAGAATCTCGTCATAGGTAATGATTGCATCGTAGAATCGTGGAACATTGATTTGAGGAGTAAAGTAGAAATATGTGACAATGTTATCATAAACAGAGATGTAGTTATTATTAGAGTAAGTCATTATATCGATAATGACAAGAGCTTTACCACACGTTTCTATCCCGACCTGAAAATTGAAATGTATTGTTGGTTATGTACTGGGTGTATAATATTACCGAGTGTCAATACTATTGCAGAAGGTTCTGTAGTAGGGGCATATTCAGTACTTACAAAGAGCACGATACCGATGGGAGTATATGCTGGTAATCCCGCAATTCTCAAAAGGTTGCATAACACAAATTTTGAGGACTTAGTGGTATCCAGCTTGATGGGAGGAGATTTGTTTTATTATGTGAAAGCAAAGAACTTAAACTAGTTTGCTTGAAAAGAATAAGAAAAGAAAAATGCTGAATAAATTACAAAATTCACCTATAGCACGCGGTTTTACCCTTACTATATTAGGGAGTGGATTATCTAAACTGATTATCATTATACTTACATTTTACTGTACAAACAGATTAACAAAGTCGGAGTTCGGTGAGTATTCTTTGCTCCGGAATACATTAAATATGGTGCTGTGCGTTTGCGCACTGAATTTCTCATCGCTTTGTACAAAATTTACAGTCGAAATAAAGACCTCTCTTGATTCTTATTATCGCTTGCTTATATTGACTGCATTTTCCTTGTCAGTTTGTACATTGCTTGGTTTTTTTTTAATACTACTACCTTCAAACTTTTTAGAATCAGTAATCGGGACTTCTAATCTTAACTCCTATGTTAAAATCATTGGACTGTTGCTACCTGCACTTATGTTTCAACCTCTTATAGAGGGTATTCTCAAGGGATTAATGGAGTTCAAGACAGTAGGTGTGTTGCAAATAATATCCTCTTTGTTTTTTCTTGTTTCCACGATTGTCGGGATTCATCTCAACGGCCTCAATGGAGCTATTGTCAGCATGTTGCTGTACTATTCATTCTATACACTGATTTCTTTATATACAATATGGAAGACTAAACCTGATATCCAATTGCATTTTGAAAAATCAAAGTTCAAGGAGAATCTACCAGTCTTGTCATCAATGATAATACCTGTTTTTGTAATGTCCTTTATTGAAGCTCCTGTTCTTTGGATTTCACAATTAATGCTTGCGCATTATAGTTCAACAGAAGCAGTCAGCAGTATGACCATCATTTTGCAGATAAAAAATTTCACCATCTTGATTCCTTCTTATTTTTTCAGTACATTCATGGCGTTTGCTGGAAAAATGAGTGTGAAAAAGGAGTATCCCTCATATTTTAATAAATTCAGCAGATTGATTCGCCTATTCGCTATCTACGGTGTGTCAGTGGCAATTATCATTTCAATGATGGGCAACTTGATATTGTCTCTGTATGGTAAATCATATGTTTCCGACAATACGGGACTCATCTTGTCTAACATAAGTATTCCTCTACTTGTTCTTATTGGGCTAATAAAAATAGATCTGATAATACAAGAACATCAAAAGCAATTGCTTTACATTTCTATTGGCTGGAACATCATATGGTTAATACTTTTCTTTGTTGCATTAGAATATAAAGCAATGCCTCTACACGCATTTTTTGGAACACAGTTTATAGGTATATTATTTCAATTTTTGCTATTTTGGACTATTTACAATAATGACAGGAATAGGTTGTTCCCATACACATAAAATCAATTCTGAGGAAGCTCATCTACTTAAATTTTTAAAATAAAGAAATGAAAATAGCAATAGCTTTAACCGGACGTTCGCATCTGCTGAACGTCTCAAGGTCACTTATTGAAATAGGGCATGAAGTGACGTTTTATACGTGTATTCCCAAATCTCGGTGCAAAAGATTCGGTCTACCAGCAGAAAATGTAGTGTCTCTGTTTCCTCTTCTTGGTTGGTTATTTATATATCGTAAAATTAAAACGATGTGGCTGCGTGAGATGATTCTCTCGTGGTTAGATTACTTGGTTGATAGTTGTGTGGCATGGATTCTTAGACCATGCGATGTGTTTATTGGCGCAAGTACTGTGGTTGTAAAATCATCTGTAGTGGCCAAGAATAAATATAATGCAACTGTTATCTGCGACTGTGGCACAAAGCATGTACTTGAAAAAACAAGATACTAAGTCAAATTCCAAGTGCAAGAAGAATTGCACATAGTGTTATAAAGCGGGAATTAAAAAATTACAAATTTGCTGATTATATCACAGTGCCTTCATTCCATTCGATGGAAACATTTTTAAAACATGGGATACCTCAAAGCAAATTGTTCCGCAATCCATATGGTGTGGACATCTCTCTCTTTGGACCAACAATGAAACCTGCACCAGACCAATCTTATGATGTAATAATTATTGGTACTTGGCGATACATAAAAGGTGTGGATTTACTGTCAAAAGTCTGTACCGATATGGGATTAAATTTATTGCATGTTGGTGGTCAGTTCGCTAATTGCCCATTTCCTAATACACCTTTGTTTACTCACGTTCCACCTGTTGATGAGAAGGAATTAACAAACTATTATGCGAAGGCAAAAGTATTTGTGCTTCCCTCTCGAGCTGAGGGATTGGCACTTGTTTTGGCGCAAGCTGTTGTATCCGGATTACCCGTGGTTTATAGCAAAGATACGGGAGGACACGATATAAAAAAACTGATTGAGCCGAAAGGAGATTTTATGTTTGAAATGGAGTCTTTCTCAGAAGAATCTTTGAAAGCGTGCATAGAGAAAGCGTTGATGGCATATCAGAATCAGCCTGATGGTGTTCCACGAAACTACACCGTGCCCCAAAAGCTGGAAAAACTGACATGGACTGCATATGGACAGCGCTATGAAACATTGTTTGACAAGTTAATTCATGAGTGATGTGGAAACAATAAGTTCTATAGGCTTCTTATGCTGTTGTGCAACCGGCGTTGCCATTATCCTTGATTTTGCATATAAGTACATCCGTGCATCAACAGACGAGTTTTTGTCACCTATAGTGTTTATAGAGTTGGTATTACTTTATTATACGGTAATATCGCCATTAATTCTTATTAGTAATAGCGACACATACTATGGCTACAAAGATATGAGTCCCTACATCTCACTGTCATGGTGCGGATGTTTCGTTTTTTATGTGTCACTTATGTTAGGTTACAAGGTTGCTCTATTTCCATATTTTTCAGTGGCTTTCGCTAAAGATACACAGGATAAGGTCAATCTCAAAAATGTATTTAACATTGGAGCCATTCTTGTCTTGTTAGGTCTTTTCCTCTACATGATTAATGGTGGTTACAGTTTAAAGCAACTTTTCATTGGCGGAGTAAGCGAATCTGTTGAGCTGACCAGTAGCTTTTTATCTGGCTATGGAAAACAAATGATAAATTTCTGCATTCCCGGATGCTGCCTAATGCTGATAGCGTATTTACAAGAGAAACATTCCATATATAATAGAGTATTGCTTGTTGCTGCTGTAACACTGTCTTTGAGCAGTTTTATGATTGCCGGCTTCAGATACCGTATCATATATTTGTTGATGGCATTCTTTACAATATATTACATCCAAAAACAGAAAAAACCTAATTTGGCACTGTGGGGATTGCTATTTGTCATTCTTGTGCTTTTTATGGGAGTTATCGGAGCCACGAGAAACTATCATAAAGGACTTGATTCTTCACAATTACAAAATCAGACAATTAGCGAACTAATGCAAAAAGGGATGAATGACACTCGCATATTCTATGCAACGGGAGCCTTAATGAATGATGTGTCTTCCAATTCAAATTTTGTCTATTTCACTCCAATATACACAGCAGTCTGTATGCCTATTCCAAGAAGCATATTTAGGGACAAGCCTGATGCAACATATCTCGTAGATATGAATGTAAGAATTTGGGGAACAGCCAAATATGGAATAGCTTTCATGTGCTACGGTGAAGCTTTCTACGCCTTCGGTTGGGCAGGCATAATTCTATGTGGATTATTGTTGGGCATATTTTCACGTTATGTGTATTCTTTATATCATACTAATGACAAGTCTGTTTCTGCCTTGTTATTTCTGTCAACGTATAATGGGTTTATGTACGTAGTGTTAACACGCGGATACTTTGCCCAGCAAGTTACCATATTTTTTCTTATCATAGTCATACCCATGCTTTTATATAAAGGATTAATGCGATTGAGAATATGAAAAAAAAACTTTCAAAACTCGTTTTTCTTTTACAGAAGTGGAACTGTAAAATAGCATTCCACATAAATCATCGTTTTTATATGCGTATGTATATACCTCTATTAAAAAAAAATGGAGTAAAGATAAATGGCACACCACGGTATATCGGTATTCATGTTTCTTTTGACGACTTCAGTAAAATAGAAATAGGAAATAATACCACAATCAGTGACGAGTGCCATCTGCTTACTCACGATTATAGTATCACCAATGCTTTTCGTGCAACGGGCAAGATATTAAGCAAGGACATAGCTTTAGTCCGTGGTATAAGGATAGGTAATAATGTATTTATAGGGAAAAAATCAATCATTATGCCTAACTGTGAAATCGGGAACAACTGTATCATTGGCGCAGGAGCAGTTGTACGAGGAAAGATACCCGATGGCTCTGTAGTTATTGGCAACCCAGCTCAAATCGTCGGAGATGTATTCAAGCTTGCAGAAAAGTGGGAGAAACTTTCTTTGGACTACATAAGGAAAGATTAACAATGAATATTCTTGTCAATACATCGAACTTGAAGGCTGGAGGAGGATTGCAAGTTGCAGATTCGTTTCTTTCTCTCTTATATTTATATACAGAACATTCGTTTTTTGTTGTCTTGTCGGAAGCTCTGTTTTATTTAGAGAGGCCAATGGAAAAGTATGCCAACTGCACCATCTTAAAGTATGATATGCCTAAGAGTATAGGCGGACTTATTTGGGGAAAGAATGCTCATATGGACTCCATCGTAGAAAAATACCGAATTGATGTTGTCTTTTCTATATTTGGGCCAACATTGTGGAGACCAAAAGTGCGGCATGTCTGTGGTTTTGCGCGCCCACAAATCATTTACACAAAATCACCATTTTTCAAAAAAATATCACTTAAACAAAAGTTTGCTTACAAAATAAGTGAACAGTTTAAACTGTATAATTTTGACAAAACGTCAGATGTACTGATAACCGAAAACAAAGATGTAAGCAAGAGGCTTTCTTTGAAATTGCCACATAAAACTGTCTATACGGTAACAAACTACTATAACCAAATATTTGATAACAAAGAGAGGTGGATTAATGATATACAATTGCCACCATTTGATGGTATAACGCTTTTGACTGTCTCAGCCAACTATCCACACAAAAACCTTGACATCATCTTCAAAATTATAGATTTTTTACAAGAAAATAAACTGGATTTAAAACTGAGATTTGTGATAACATTAAGTAAAGAGCAATTCCCTATGTCAGAGAAATACCAAAAATATATCATTCTGACGGGAAAGTTAAACATTGCGCAATGTCCGCATTTGTATGAACAGGCGGATATCGTATTCTTGCCAACCCTATTGGAATGTTTCTCAGCTTCATATGCAGAGGCTATGCGTATGGGGATACCTATTCTTACAAGCGACTTGACTTTTGCAAGAGGTTTGTGCGGAAAAGCCGCTGAATATTGCGACTCTTTATCGATAAAGTCAATACTTGACGGAATCATAAAACTGCAGTATAAAAAAAGAAAAGACGAACTTATAGAAGCAGGTCATCAACAGCTAAAAAAATTCGATACAACGGAAAATCGTGCAAATAAATACATACAAATAATTAATAACGAAATATGAAGCAAATAATTCAAGATTTAAAAAACGGTGAAACTATTTTAGAGGAAGTACCTGTACCACAGGTTAAAGCCGGATATGTCTTAATCAAGACATCTCGCTCTTTGGTATCATTAGGAACGGAACGTATGCTTGTAGAATTTGGCAAAGCAAATCTTATAGATAAGGCACGCCAACAACCTGACAAGGTAAAACAGGTATTGGATAAAATAAAGACAGACGGAATACAACCCACTCTCGAAGCTGTATTCAACAAACTTGGACAGCCTCTTCCGCTCGGCTATTGCAATGTAGGAACTGTTATTGCACTGGGGCGGGGTGTTACAGAATTTAATGTAGGGGATAGAGTAGCATCAAACGGAAACCATGCAGAATATGTTAGTGTGCCTAAAAATCTTGTAGCCTTGATTCCTGATACTGTAAGTGATGAAGAAGCTGCATTTACTGTTATTGGATCTATTGGCTTACAAGGTATTCGATTGCTCAACCCCCAAATAGGGGAAACTGTTGTAGTGATAGGGTTAGGACTGATAGGTTTAGTTGCCAGTCAACTTTTACACTCGAATGGTTGTCATGTTATTGGAGTTGATTTTGATGAGCAAAAAGTACAGCTTGCTAAATCATTTGGTATTGATGCCATTAATCCGGCAAAAGGCATTGACCCTATCAAATATGTAGAAGAGGTAACGGCTGGAATAGGTGCTGATGCAGTTTTAATAACGGCATCATCGAAAAGTAACGATATTATTCATGAGGCTTGTATAATGAGTCGTAAAAGAGGACGGATTGTATTGGTCGGAGTGGTAGGATTGGATATGCGCCGTGATGACTTCTATAAAAAAGAACTGTCCTTTCAGGTTTCTTGTAGCTATGGTCCAGGGCGTTATGATGAGGAGTATGAAAATAAAGGTCATGATTATCCTTTGCCATACGTTAGGTGGACTGAAAAAAGAAATTTTGAAACCATCCTGAACTGTATTGCAACAGGACGGTTGAACGTCTCTACATTGATAACCGAACGTGTTCCACTTGAACAATACGATACCATTTACGGAGATATGCGAAGACAAGGCAGTATCGCATCAATCTTAGAATATCCTATCGAATCTAATATAGAACGTATAATTAAAGTAGAAAACAGACAATTTAAAAATACTTCAAACCGAAAATTTGGAATAATAGGAGCTGGTAATTATGCTTCAGGTATGATTGTCCCTTGTCTTATAAAAGCAAAAGCTCCTATCAAGTATATTGCTTCAAGTCAGGGGCTAACAGCAAAAATACTAGCCAAGAAAGCCGGAGCTGAATCAGCAACAAGTGATTATCATGAAATGCTGAAAGACGAAGAAATAGGCTGTGTAATTGTTTCAACTAGGCATAATCTACATGCGCCAATACTCATCGAGTCGTTAAAAGCAGGAAAGAGTGTTTTTGTTGAAAAACCTTTATGCTTGAATCCAGAGGAGTTACAAGAGATACTTGCTGCATATCACTCTGCTCCAAATGGCACAACGATAACCGTAGGATTCAATCGCCGCTTTTCTCCTTTTGCTGAAAAATTGAGAGTTCTAGCAGGAGAAGGCCCTAAAAATATCGTTGCCACGATGAATGCAGGCTCTATACCCAAAGAGATGTGGGTGCATGATATGGAAGTTGGTGGTGGTAGAATCATCGGAGAGGCTTGCCATTTCATTGATTTGTGTTCCTACTTAGCAAATAGTAGTATTGTGAGTGTCTGTATGAATGCTTTAGGAGAAAACCCACAGGAAAATACAGATAACGCATCCATCATTCTACGATATGCAAATGGTTCGAATGCCGTCATTAACTATTTTTCTAATGGTTCTAAAAGCTATGCTAAAGAGCGTATAGAGGTATACAGTAATGAACGTGTATTCGTGATAGACAATTGGCGGAAATTGACCGCTTTTGGAGTAAAAGGATTCTCAAAGCTAGCAGGAAATATGGATAAAGGGCAAAAAAAACAGTTTGCTCTTTTAAACGACCGAATGCAAAATGGAGGCGAACCGTTAATCCCAATGTACAGTATTATAAATACGACAGAAGCTTGCTTCGCTGCCATTGAATCGCTTAAGCAGCACTCTTGGATTAATCTTTAACTTCTATAACTGTACTAAACCGGTTGTGTAATAAAAGGATTATTGAAAGGAACATGTCTATTTTTTCTTTATTTCATACTATTCATTATTTAAAGATAAAGCAAATTATTTTCCAGATTATATATCGTTTATATATCCCTCCATTTATACAGCGATGTCAAGTCGGTGTTTCTATGCTTTTGACAGATGACATAAGCAAATATACCTGTAACAATGACATGTGCTTTACATTCTTGAATCTGTCATCTGATTTCAAGGGATGGAACGATATATCTAAAGGTATGCTTTGGGCATACAATCTGAACTATATGGACTGGCTCTTGCAGGAAGGGATGAGTTATGAGAAAGGGGCGGAATGGATAGACCGATTCATAAGCGATTTGCCTGGCAATCGTATCGGGCTTGACCCTTATCCGATAGCACTACGAGGAATTAATTGGATAAAGTTTATTTCCTGGCGTAGGGAAAGCATTGATGAAAGGCATCTGAAGCAATGGAATGACAGCTTGTATTCGCAATATGTGTTGCTTTCTAAAAAACTAGAGTATCATCTGATGGGAAACCATCTTTTGGAAGATGCCTATTCTCTTTTCATAGCGGCTCTTTATTTCAAAGATGACAAGTTTTACAGAAAATCAAAAAAAATGCTCTGGCAGGAATTGAAGGAGCAGATACTCCCTGACGGTGCGCACTATGAGCAGTCACCCATGTATCATTGTATCCTACTTGATAGGCTGTTGGACTGTTACAACTTTTCCTCCTACAATATACGGTTTGTTGGTCAGGAAACTTTCAATGAATACCTGAAAGAAAAAATCGTCCTGATGTTGGGGCATTTGGATAGCATCGTGTGGAAAGACGATACAGTTCCCTTATTCAATGATTCGGCATACGGTATAGCACCGACAGTTTCCGAATTGAGAGCATACGCCAAAAGATTGAAGTTGGAATGGAAGTCCTTACTAATGAATGGATGTGGCTATAGGAAGCTTTGTTCAACACGTTTAGAAGCAGTTGTGGATGTGGGTAATATTACCGCAACCTACCAGCCGGGGCATAGCCATGCCGATACATTTAATTATGAACTGCGAATTGACGGCAGACCGTTTATTGTTGATACAGGTATTTCTACTTACAACAAGACTGCAAGAAGGCAGTACGAACGAAGTACGTCAGCTCATAACACTGTAACTATCGGTAACAAGAATTCTAGTGAGGTGTGGGGAGGTTTTCGCATAGGTAAAAGAGCTAAAGTAAAAGTACTATCCGATACCGAGAGTGAAGTTATGGCAGAACACAATGGCTTTAAGGGATATATACATCAGCGAAAGTTCGCTATTAACGATGAGGTGTTTACGATAAATGATGAAATCATCGGTAATAATACAGCAGAATGTATCAGCTATATTCATTTTGCACCCGATATTGAGCTTCTAGCCATGTCGTCAACTGAAATAAGAACCAACAGGGCTAATATTGTTGTTTCTGGTGCAATTTCTATAGATATTATAAATGATTTTGTATCAATAGAATATAATCGTCTAAAACCTTCAAAAACGATAAAAATATTATTTGACAGAAGTTTAACATATCGAATATTCTAACATAAAATATGAAGATTTTAATTGTATCGTTCTACTATACTCCTGAACTTGGGGCTGCTCCTTCCCGTATAGCCAATATGGCTGAAGGGCTGAAAACTCAGGGAGCGGAAGTGGATGTGTTAACTTGTTTGCCGAATTACCCTCAAGGACAA
>OLIX01002504.1_pt1 | contig 13506 bp, 10 predicted proteins | sample 1601331 | NCBI WGS metagenome assembly OLIX01 (sample SAMEA2452120, study PRJEB22498) | human gut metagenome | biome: human feces; feature: human gut; material: feces | place: Australia | collected 2012 | reverse complement strand
GAGCTTCGCATGGCAAGGATATATTCATATAAAAGTGCGGAGGAATTTTCGCCGCCGTTTACGGGGTCAGCCGCAGCGGAAAATATCCTGCTGAATATCCTGCCGCATTTGTCCTCGTCAAAATGGTCTGAGTAGGCAAAGCCCTGAAAGCCCATGGCTTCCATAAGCTCGCCTGCGTGCTGACCTCGGAACACCAGCCAGTTTGTGACCCATTCTCCCGCAAGAGGGTGATATTCGTGGGGCTTTGCGGGGGCGATGTAGAATACCGAGCCTGCACGGAGTATGTATTTTTTGTCATCGACCGTAAGCACACCTGCCCCCGATGATGTGAACAAAAACTGGTGAGAGACAAGTCCCTTTTCCCTTGCCACACGGTACTCGGGGTCGGATATTCCTATGCCTGTAAGATAAAAGGGCAGCCTGTCCTGCCTGCCTATAACGGGATATACTGCCTGAGTCATATGTTGCCTCCTTTTGCATTGTTTTTTTTATTTCAGTGCATCTTCTTCAAGTTCGGGAACAATAAAGCCTTCCCATTTGCGGTTATACTTGATACATTTGTCGATATTAGCAATAATTTCATCAATGCTCATCGGAAGAAATTCAGTTGCAAAATCATCATTAAAATGCTCTTGGTATTCTTTAAGTTTTTGAGCAAAGAGGTCATTCTGTTTTTTCTCCTCTTCCGAATGCTCATGAACAGGAAGATTATATATTTCATCAAGAATGCCCATTGTCAAATCATATCCTTTCTTAAATCATAGAAATAAATTCTTGATATATAGTATAATTATTATACTATAATTGCGGTGAGCAGGCAAGATAAAAACAGCTGCTGCATTTTATAACATTTCATAAAATGCAGCAGCTATTGTATTATATCAGAATTTTATCTCCGTCACCGCACACTCTGTACTGCTGAGAACTGCGCTCAGCTTATCTGGCTGGTGAGTGCCTGCATACAGCGTGAAGCTGTCGGAAAAGCGCTTTCTTGTGCCGCTTTCATCTACCGAGGTGAACGCCCTTTCGGGAATGGAAACGGTCACGCTCCTGCTTTCGCCTGCCCTGAGCTTTATGCGCTCAAAGGGTAAGACCCTTGTAAATATCTCTGTCACCGTGCTTTGCGTACTGGGCATATTTTGCACGGGTCTCCTCGGAGGTTATCTCGCCTGCCTTTTCCACAAGCTTTGTGTCAAACATGGCGGCAAGTCCGATCGCCTGGGGGGACATGGTGGCTGTGCCTGAGCGGGCAAGTCCGTGAAGTCCCTCGTTCCACCAGTTATAGGCGGGAATGCCCAGCCTTTTTATCTCGGGAGCGTCGTATCTGAGCTGGCTTGCCTGCTCTTCAACGGTCATGGCATCTGTCAGCGCTTCCGCACGTTCCTGCACGCTGAGAGTTTCATCAAGATATTTTTCCATATTATCAACCTTTCGGAATATCGCTGGGATCATACTGATATTATACATCATAAATCTTTGCTATTCAAGGCAATGGGATGCTTTGACGGTGAATATTCTGCGATTTTGCGCCTGATGAAATGAGCATTCGGGATTTTTTCAAAAAAGGTATTGCAATTTTTCATCGGGTGTGATATAATATTACAGTCACACGGAGACGTATCGAAGTGGTCATAACGGACATGACTCGAAATCATGATGCCCCCTGAGGGACGAGGGTTCGAATCCCTCCGTCTCCGCCAGAATAAACGGCTTGGATAAATAATCTGAGCCGTTTTGTTTTTGACTTGCCCGCACTCTGTAATTTTACCTATAAAGTAAAAAATCTCCCCCTCAATCGAGAAGCGGGAGATTTTTTTATACTAAGCACCAATTAAAAACTACACAAAAAATCAAGCATAATCTTGCATATATGGATTATGCGATGATTTTTTGTCTGTAGTTTTATTGGGGATTAGTATTATATTATCTCTATTCCAAAATGCGCCGACAGTTTATTTTCCTTTTCGGGAAGTACACGGTATTTGTCCGCCAGAGCAGGGCCGCAGGAATTTGAACCCACGCCTGCCATTCTGCTGTCGATGCAGATAACGGAGCTGCCGCTTTTTTCAAGCTCGTAGTTGTGGCGCTTCTGTGCCAGCTCCTCCTGGGTGTATTCGGAGGCATTAAAGGAGAAATCATTGTCGGAGGTAAACTTCACGCAGATATCGCCGTTGCTTACATTCACGTATCGGCAGCCGTAATGCGAGGAGTTTTCCTGAGGTCTTACATAGTCCTCAAACATATCTGCGATATTTGCGGAGAAATGACCCATATAGCTTGAAAGGTGCTTGTCAATATAGCTTTCATGTGGGCCGTATCCGAAGTAATCTACAGCTTCAAAGCTTCTCGGCATGAAAAGACGTATGCCGAAGCGTGGTAGATTTTCCACCTTGTTGGAAAATTCTGCGGTGCAGCTGATGTTCAGTTTGCAGCCGACAGAATATGTTACATTAAGCTTTGCAAAAGGCTGATGAATGCTCCAGCCCATAGACTGGCTCACGGTGATGATAACTTCCGAGTCATTGCTTGTGACAGCCGTGTCATAGCATTTTACGGTGAAGTCGTTAAGGTGCGCCCTGTACCAGCTGCCCTTCATAACATCGTTGTCGGTGGGAGCACGGAAGAAATTGAACTGCATGGGCTTTTGGAGCAGCTCTGTTCCGTTGTGGCTGATGCTGTCAAAAACGGCGTGGCGCTTGTCAAAATGATATATCGTGCTGCCCGATGTTATTGTTATATCAAGGGCGGTTTCTTTAAAAGAAGTGACACTGCTACCGGTCGTCTGCTTATCCGTGCCGCCGCATATTTTCAGCTGGTCAAAGCAAATTTCATAGCCCTTGGAGCAGAAAAGTGTATCTTCCTTTGCGGTGAAAATGAACCTGATATATGTTTCGTTTTCATATTCCTTTGCCGCATTCGGAATAATCACCTCGGTGCTGCCCATAGGCGGTATTGCAATATCTGCACAGCCTGTGGATATAATTCCGCTGTCATCGGTTATCTCATATCGGCAGTCAAGGATATCGCCCGCATTTGCAAATTCAAGTGTGCTGTTAAATATGAAATGTCCCTTTTCACTGCCGGCCAAAACTCTCACAGGGCGGTATGCCTGCTTTAGTTCAAGCAGACCCGTGTGAGGTGTGCGGTCGGGATAAACAAGGCCGTCCATGCAGAAATTGCTGTCGTTATGCTTTTCGCCGAAGTCGCCGCCGTAGCCGTATTTTACCCTGCCGTCAGCCACGCCCTGAGGAACGGTGTGGTCGCACCATTCCCACACAAAGCCGCCGCAGAGGACATCATACTCATAAATTATTTGAAAATAGTCTTCTAAATCTCCCGGTCCATTTCCCATGGCATGACAGTATTCAATCAACAGGAGCGGTTTGTCCGGTTTTTTGTCCATATATTCCTGAATTTCTTCCAGGGAAGGATACATCCGGCTGAAAATATCAATGTTACTGTAATCATATTTCCTTCTGTCGCTGCGATAAAAAGAACTTTCATAACAGGTGAGCCTTGTAGAATCAAACCCTTTTGTCCATTTTAAAGCTTCCTCAAAAGTACAGCCATAACCACATTCATTTCCCATAGACCAGATAATAATACAAGGGCGGTTCTTTTCCCTGTGTACACAAAGTTTTGTACGATCCAGAGTTGCCGGGATAAATTCCGGGTTGTCCGAGATCCGTTCATTCCATTTCCTGCTTACATTTTCCCAATTGGAATCTTTTAAATACTGGGACTGGGTTCCATGACTTTCATTGTCTGCTTCTGCAATCACAAAGAATCCATATTCATCACAGAGCTGGTAAAAATAAGGCACATTCGGATAATGGCTGCTGCGGACTGCATTGAAGTTGCTTTCTTTCATCATCTGCAGATCCTTCTTCATCTGCTCCAGTCCAATCACAAACCCTGTTACTGGATCGGAGTCATGACGGTTCACCCCTTTGAATTTGATGGCGGTTCCATTTACATAAAGGACTGCATCTTTGACACAGATTTCCCGGAGGCCAATCCGGTCTGTAATCACTTCCCCTTCCGTTTCCAGAACCAGAGTATATAAATACGGCTGTTCCGGATTCCACAGATTTGGCTCTTTTACAAGAATTACTGCTTTATGTGTATAAACAGTACCTGTATTTTCCTGAAATACCTGAGAAGCAATCTCCTTATGTTCTGCATCATACAAAGTAAGTTTTGTTGGCACTGCCTTTCCCTGATAACTAGCCTGTACTGTAATTACTGCCTGTTCCTCCTGGATTTCGGTAGTTGTAAAGTAGTCATAGACCACATTTTCCGGGCGGTTCACAAAATACACATCCCGGAAGATTCCACTCATTCGAAATTTATCCTGATCTTCCAGATAAGTTCCATCACACCATTTCAGAACCAGTACCGCCAGCGTATTCTCCCCATTTTTCAGAACTTCCGTCACATCAAATTCACTTGTGGCATGGGAAACCTGACTGTAACCTACATACTTTCCATTTACCCAGACATAAAAGCAGGAATCCACCCCTTCAAAATTCAGATATGCTCTGGGCGCCTCCTCTGGTATTTCATAGTAAAATTTCCTGACATAGGCTCCGCATGGATTCTCCTGTGGAACATAAGGCGGATCCAGTGGAATCGGATACCTCACGTTAGTATACTGGTGGCTGTCATACCCGTAATTCTGCCACACCCCCGGCACCTCTACCTGTGTAAATCTGCTGCAGCCATATCCTTGTTCGTAAAATTTTTCCTGCAAATCGTAGATACTGTTAAAATACTGAAACTCCCATGTTCCATTCAGACAGATAACCCGATCTGAAGAAAAACGATCCTCTACCAATGGTCCCATATCATGGGAAGCTGGCATATAATATGCTCTGCTGGGCATGGTGTTTTCATGCATTATTTTTAAGTCCTCGTAATGTCTTGGCACGATCATAATATTTTCCCCCTTTATTTTTATGATTTTTCCTTTGGTTTATCATTATTTTACGCTATTTTTACACTATTCGTCCATAAACTCTATTGGACAAAACATGCACGAAATGATACACTATCTTTAACAGAAGCCTACTTGTTTAAAGGAGGTGCGAGACGCATCATGTATATCAACTCTGGTTATCTGCATAATTCATTATTGGATTTTAAAGATAAAAGCAAACCACTAGTAGTGGGAAGCTGTGGGACATACCGGCTGATCCACCAGCCCAAGCTTCCCACGTATCGCCCCCGGGGAAGGATTGACTATCAATTGCTTTATATTGCTGCAGGGAAAGGTCATTTCTTTTTGAATGGCAAGGAAGAGATTATAGAGGCCGGACATATGATTTTATACAAGCCACGGGAAATGCAAAGATATGTTTATTATGGGACAGACCAGACAGAAGTTTACTGGGTTCATTTTACCGGTAATAATGTAAAAAATATTTTAAGAGAATGCCATTTGTTTGAATCCGGACAGATTATCCAGACTGGAAACTCTACGGAATATCATCAGATTTTCCGAAAAATGATTCAGGAACTCCAGCTTACCCGTCCTCATTATGAAGAATACTTATCTCTCCTGCTCAGGGAACTGTTCCTTCTGATTAGCCGCCAGGCTCCTATGGGCATCTCTTCCCAGAACCGGATGTTGCAAAAAGAAATGGAAGAAGCTACACAGTATTTTAATGAACATTTTGCAGAAGAACTATCGATTGAGCAGTACGCCATGGACAAACACCTCAGTATCAGCTGGTTTATCCGAAGCTTTAAACGTTACAATAGCGTAACTCCCATGCAGTATATACTAAATCTCCGGATCACAAATGCAAAGACACTGCTCCGGACTACTACATATTCTGTATCCGAGGTGGCATCCATCGTTGGGTATAATAATCCGCTGTATTTCAGCAGACTGTTCAAAAAACAGACGGGACTTCCTCCATCGGAATTTCGGAATAATAAGATTTAGGAAAGCGCATAGTTTCAAATCAATTTTATATTATAGACGTAAAACTTCTTTATATCCAATCTGCTCTTCCAAAAATGTATTTCCCGTTTTTTGTTTTGCCATAATGCTTCTCCTAAAAAAATTTTATTCTGCCATACTTTACCTGTTCTGAAAAGGGCGTAGCGTTTAAAATATATCCCTCCAACGAATCGCAAGAAAAAAGCAAGAATATAAATCTGTTATTTTCACAACTCTATGTTAAAATATTCTTACTCATACTGAGAAAGGAGGAACCTATTTTTGTCGAAAGCAACACTATTTGACAGCCGTATCAAAAAGTACGCTTACTGTAAGCCGCCAGAAATCTGCCAGGATCTTGGTACATCTGCCCTTGGACTATCTGGGGAACAAGTCGATGCAATGCGGGAAAGATATGGTAAAAACAGTTTTCAGGAACGTAAAACGGATACCACCATCCAGCGATTGCGGCGAGCGTTTATTAATCCATTTCATGTGATTCTATTTATTTTAGGTATTGTTTCTCTCGTCACCGATGTTTTTATGGCCTCTAATTTTACACGGAACGCTACTACTGCCCTTATCATTTTTTCCATGATCGTAATCAGCGGTATCATCCGTTTAATTCAGGAGCTGCGGGCGAAAAGCACAGCCGCACAGCTTGACCGTTTGATTCACGAAAAGGTTACTGTAAGACGGAATGGGGAACTACGAGAAATCCCCGGTGAAGAATTAGTGGTAGGCGATCTGGTTCTGTTTTCTGCTGGTGATTGTGTTCCAGCGGACATCCGGCTGACAAAGGTAACCGATCTATTCATTTCCCAGGCCGCTATCACTGGAGAAAGCGCCATTTTGGAAAAGAGCTGCCGTACACTTTGTTACAAAGAGCAGGAACCCATAACACAATTGGAAAATCTTGTGTTTATGGCAACCACAGTTATCAGCGGAAAAGGAGAAGGCATTGTGCTGGCTGTAGGAACGGATACGCTGTACGGAGGATTTACCAAACCGGATTCCGAAGATAAAAATGCTTTTCAAAAAGGAGCCAATTCCATTGCCTGGGTCATGATCCGGTTTATGGCAGTTCTGGTTCCCATTGTATTTCTTATATTGGGGATCACAGGTGGAAAGTGGCTGGAATCCTTTGCATTCGCACTGTCTGTAGCGGTAGGGCTGATGCCGGAAATGCTCCCCATGGTCATCACTGCCTGCCTTGCAAAAGGAAGCCTTGCTATGGGTAAAAAACAGACCATCATCAAAGATCTGAACGCCATGCAGAGCTTTGGAAGCATGGATGTGCTTTGTATGGATAAAACAGGAACACTGACCAATGAAAGTATCCTGCTGGAATATTATATGGATATTCTGGGCAATGAAAATACAGAGGTTCTGGATCTGGCTTATCTGAACAGCTCCTATCACTCCGGCGTCTGCAATCCCATTGACAATGCCATTCTTGCCTGTAAATCCATGCCAGGCAGGGAAATCCATTATGCCAAGCTTCTGACAGAATATCAGAAGGCAGATGAAATCCCCTTTGACTATACCCGTAAGTTTGTCAGTACCCTTGTGCAGGACAATACCGGAAACAGCCATCTGATTATGAAAGGGGATATTGCACACATCCTTTCCCGATGCAGTCATGTAGAATATCGGGGAACACGACTTCCTATGGAGAAAGATGCCAGACAAAGCGTATTTTCTGTGGTAGGAGAAATGTTGCAGGATGGGATGAAAGTTATTGCTGTGGCTCGGAAACATGTGGGAACACTAAGGGAAATCACACCTGAGGATGAAAGGGATATGACTTTGGTTGGTTATCTGTCTTTCTTTGATGCCCCAAAACAGACGGCAAGCGAATCCGTAACAGCACTGAAGAGATTAAAAGTAATCCCGAAGATCCTGACCGGAGACCAGGCAGCCATTGCGGTATCCGTCTGCCGCCGGGTTGGAATCTCTGCGGAACATATCCTGACCGGCACCCAACTGGATGAAATGACAGACTGTGAACTGAAAAAGGTGGTAGAAGAAACCCATGTTTTTGCAGAGCTTACTCCCGGTCAGAAAGTGCGTCTGGTTTCTGCACTCAAAGAGAATGGTCATACCGTTGGCTTTCTTGGAGATGGAGTCAACGACATCCCTGCACTAAATGAGGCAAATGTAGGGATTTCTGTAGATACAGCAGTGGACGCCGCAAAAGATGCTGCTGATGTTGTACTGCTGCAAAAAGACTTAAATGTATTGGAGCAGGGTGTCCTGGAAGGGCGAAAGACTTTTACCAATATGCTAAAGTATATTAAAATCACTGCAAGTTCCAACTTTGGAAATATTTTTTCCATCATTTGTGCCAGTGCATTTTTACCGTTTCTTCCTATGACCTCCATCCAGATCCTGCTTCTGAATCTGTTATATGATACGCTGTGTATCGTACTTCCCTGGGACAATGTAGATGAGGAAGAAATACTGTCCCCAAGAGACTGGTCCGGCAAGACACTGAAGCAGTTTATGCTTTCTTTTGGACCGATCAGTTCCCTATTTGATATTGTGACTTTCCTGTTTTTGTATTATTTCCTATGTCCTGCACTGTGCGGAGGGGCAACTTACCTGCAGCTTACCGATCCTTCCCTAAAACTTCAGTACGCTGCTTTATTCCAGACAGGCTGGTTTTTGGAGTCCATGTGGACACAGGTTTTGATCCTGCATTTCCTTCGTACTGCCAAAATCCCGTTTCTCCAAAGCAGGGCATCTGCACCGGTCATCTCTATCACTTTGGTGGGGATTCTTGCTTTTACAGCCCTTACGTTTACCAGCGGGGCATCACTGTTTGGACTGACAAAATTACCGCTTTGGTATTTTGCCTTTTTGCTGCTTGTGGCATTTTTCTATATGCTGCTGAGTTCCGTAACCAAATATTTTTATAAGAACAAATATCAAGAGTTGATTTAAAGGAGGCGTTCATGATGAAAAAGAATATCAGTTATATTCCCATGGATCATACCCTTGAAATCTGGCTCTTGGAAAAATTATTAAGGGAACCGCCGGAAAGTGCTTATACAAAAGATCTGCTTTCCGGTATTCAGGACATGATAAGCGGTGAAGTATCCTCGCTGTTATTAGGGGACTCCGAAGATACGGAGGTGGCTATTGGTATACAATCGGATGCACTTCTGATCGGTGATCTGGAGATTCGTCCAAGAAGCCGGAAAGTCCTGATAAAAGGTTCTGAAATCAGCCTGACACCAAAGGAATTCGACATTTTATATTTTCTTGCTAAGAATCGTGGAGAAGTTTTTACAAAAGAACAGATTTACCGTGCAGTATGGGAGGAGGATTATCTTCTGGATAACAGTAACATCATGGCTTTTATCCGGAAACTGCGGAAAAAGATTGAACCTGCCCCAGATTCTCCCACATACATTTTAACGATCTGGGGGATTGGTTACAAATTTAATGATGAGTTATGAGAAAGGCGGACTGAGACCATTTTAGGTTCCAGCCCGTCTATTTTCTTGCCAAATCGCAAGAAAATCGCAAGACTTTAGCCATAGGATTCTCCTGCTGTTTTTTATATACTTTTCATGGTCAAAGAAACGTATCCACAAATACGGTAATGATTCATGCCAATTGGGAGGTGTTGCAATTGAAGAGAAAACGAAAAGATTTGAAAGGGGCAATCCTTTTTGCTCCCTACCCCATATTTACAATCCTATGCAGCTATCTGGGCTGGCATTTCTCTGGATATAGAATGATTATCTTTCAGTTTTGGTATCAGGTGAAGTGCTGTGGTCTGGGTTATTCTTGCTACCACCATGATTGTACTTATCACCAAACTTTTGAAACTGACGAAACGAAGCAGCCGCTTCTATCACTAAAAGGAGGATCAGACAATGGACTTTACCTGCATTTTTTTTGGAATCCTATTTACCCTTGCCGGTCTTTGGTTTGCCTTTGGAAAAGGCTACCTTCATCTTTCCCTATGGAAAAATATGCCGCAAAAAGAGAAGGATAAACTCCGAATTATCCCTCTTTGCCGCAATATCGGAGGAATTATTACCTTAAACGGTATCATCTTTCTGGTAAAAGGATTTTTGCCCTTATTTTCAAGCCACTGGTTTGTATCTGCGATGATTGCATGGATGATACTTGCCGGCTTAGATATCTGGTATATCGAAAAGAGCAACCGATACCACAGACCGTAATTTCCATTGCGGTTTTACATAGATAGCTTTTAAAGATTGTGAGGTGAAAGACATGGACTCTGAAGGCAGTCCACGAAGGCAGAGAATATTGTATGAGTGTCCACAGATTCCGTGTCCCTCATATCATCTTCCTTGCCCCTACAAAAATTCAAGGAGGTAAGACCAATGAACAAAAAAGAAAATCGTATGGCTGTTCGCCAGACTGTAGAAAAGGCAGTCATCCGTGACGAACAGAACCGTCGCATCCAATCTGCAGCAACCAACCCGGTAAAAGAGGTTTTAAAGATCCTTCATACCACACTTAGGGGGTTAGAAGCAGATACCGTATCCGTAAACCGTTCCAAATACGGTACGAACAAAGTCACCCACGAAAAAAAGAAATCCCTGGCAAAACGTGTGGCGGGTGCATTTATCAACCCTTTTACTGCTATTTTATTTTGCCTTGCTTTTGTTTCCACGATTACGGATATGATTTTCCCGTATTTTTCACTCTTTGGAAGCGTACCAGAGGACTTTGATTTTTTGACAGTCGTTATCATTTTAACTATGGTATTTATTTCCGGTACCCTTCGCTTTGTGCAGGAATCCCGCAGCGGAAATGCGGCGGAAAAGCTGCTTGCAATGATCACAACGACCTGTACCGTCACCCGCATAGGGCAGGAAAAAACAGAGATACCCATGGATGACTTGGTAGTAGGTGATATTGTCCATTTATCTGCTGGGGACATGATTCCGGCGGATGTCCGTATCCTGGATGCAAAAGATCTATTTGTCAGCCAGGCAAGCCTTACCGGAGAAAGTGAACCGATTGAAAAGCTCCCTCATGTAAGCCCACATAAGGACAGTGTGACGGATTATACCAATATTGCATTTATGGGCAGTAATGTAATCTCCGGAAGTGCAACGGCTGTTGTTATCTGTGTTGGCGATCATACGCTGTTTGGCTCTATGGCCGCCGCTGTTGCCGGAGAAGCTGTGGAAACCAGTTTTACGAAAGGTGTCAATGCTGTGTCATGGGTGCTGATTCGTTTTATGCTGGTGATGGTTCCGCTGGTATTCTTTGTGAATGGCATTACAAAGGGGGATTGGCTGGAGGCTTTCCTATTTGGGATTTCCATTGCAGTAGGACTCACACCGGAAATGCTTCCGATGATTGTAACCACCTGCCTTGCAAAAGGTGCTGTTTCCATGAGTAAAAAACAAACGATTGTAAAAAACCTCAATTCCATTCAGAACTTTGGTGCTATGGATATCCTCTGCACAGACAAGACAGGGACACTGACACAGGATAAGGTGGTATTGGAATATCATCTAAATGTAAATGGAGAAGATGATACCAGAGTCCTTCGCCATGCCTATCTGAACAGTTACTTTCAGACAGGATATAAAAATCTCATGGATCTGGCTATTATCCATAAAACAGAGGAGATGGAGGCGGCTGATAAACGTCTGATTGACCTGTCCGAAACCTACGTCAAGGTGGATGAGATTCCCTTTGACTTTAAACGCCGCCGTTTATCCACTGTGGTACAGGATAAAAACGGAAAGACACAGATGGTAACAAAAGGTGCTGTGGAAGAAATGCTTTCGATCTGTAGCTTTGCAGAATGTGACGGGCATGTACAACCTCTGCGTGAAGAAGTGCGCAGCCGGATTTTGAAAACTGTAGATGGATTAAATGAAAAAGGTTTTCGTGTTTTGGCTATCGCCCAAAAGAGCAACCCATCTCCAGTGGGAGCTTTTGGTGTCAAAGATGAATGCGATATGGTGCTGATTGGTTATCTGGCATTTTTAGATCCACCGAAAGAATCTACTGCCGATGCTATCCAGGCATTGAAAAACCATGGGGTCCTTACCAAAATCCTCACAGGCGATAATGAAAAAGTAACCCGGACCATCTGTAAACAGGTAGGGCTGAAGGTCCGCAATATGCTCCTGGGTTCTGATCTGGAACATATGAATGATGCCGAACTTGCCAGAGCGGCAGAAACCACCGATGTATTTGCGAAACTGACACCGGAACAGAAAGCCCGTATTGTTTCTGTTCTTCGTGAGAATGGTCATACTGTTGGCTTTATGGGCGATGGAATCAATGATGCTGCCGCCATGAAATCTGCGGACATCGGCATCTCCGTAGATACAGCGGTAGACGTGGCAAAAGAATCTGCAGACATCATTCTTTTAGAAAAAAATCTGATGGTCTTGGAACAGGGCATCATTGAAGGGCGGAAAACCTATGCCAACATGATCAAGTACATCAAAATGACTGCTTCCTCCAATTTTGGAAATATGTTTTCCGTACTGGCTGCATCGGCTCTTCTGCCATTCTTGCCAATGGAAAGTGTACATTTGATTTTCCTGAACCTGATCTACGACCTGTCCTGTACGGCAATCCCATGGGACAATGTAGATGAAGAGTTTATTGCCAAACCACGAAAATGGGATGCCTCCAGTGTAGGCAGTTTTATGATCTGGATCGGACCAACTAGCTCCATCTTTGATTTTACCACATACATTTTCATGTACTTTGTATTCTGCCCATTCTTTGTATCCAAGGGTATCCTGTTCAATGACCTGCCGGCTCATTTTAGCGGAGCAGAACTGACGGCTATGCAGACACAGTATATCGGAATGTTCCAAGCTGGCTGGTTTGTAGAATCTATGTGGAGCCAGACATTAGTGATCCATATGATCCGTACACCGAAGCTCCCATTTATCCAGAGCCGGGCATCTGCTCCTGTGACATTCCTCACGATGACAGGGATTACGATTCTGACTGTCATACCATTTACGATATTTGGAAAGCTTCTTGGGTTTGTGGCACTGCCAGCAGCATACTTTGCATATCTGCTTCCATGTATCTTATTGTATATGATTTTGGCAACAAGCTTGAAAAAGGCTTATGTCCGTCACTTTGGCGAATTGCTTTAAGGAGGTGTAACAATGAACTGGAAAGAACTTTGGATGACACTTTTTGGAACTACGGAATGGCTTGGTCTGAACATGGGATTCTGGGTGGCTTTAGCTGCCGTATTACTGATTGTAATTCTCATGAATGTCCTATTCTGGTCTATGAAACCGAAAACAGAAAACAAAAACTGTCCTAATAAAAAAATATGATTCTGTTTGTCGCAATCGTTGTCCTGCCTATTCTTGAAGCAACACTTTTGGCAGTAAGCACCTGTTAGTTCGCAAGAGCAATTCCAGTGCATATAATTTCAAAGATGAACATTATGGAGTCGAGTGAAATGGTTGAATAAATATTATAAAGGTACGATTGAAAAGAAAGTACCATAATATAATAATTTTTGCTCCATTTTCTTTCTGTTGTTGACCTCATAAATTATCAAAATACTGATT
>OLIX01002473.1_pt1 | contig 13606 bp, 9 predicted proteins | sample 1601331 | NCBI WGS metagenome assembly OLIX01 (sample SAMEA2452120, study PRJEB22498) | human gut metagenome | biome: human feces; feature: human gut; material: feces | place: Australia | collected 2012 | reverse complement strand
GAGTGTGGCACAAAAAGACTAATTAGCCAAGGCGCAGGATTTGACGTTTACGATAAGCAAACAAGAGTTGGAGTATATAATAGAACAGGTTAGTGAGGGATATATAGAGCTTAATGCATTTTACATTGCAATGATTCCATTTGAACCGGATATTAATGGTATATTGGTAGGTAATGAAAAAAACAGAATACAAATGCAGTGTAATCATATTAGGGAAAAGGTACAGATTACGGATCCGTCCATAAAATCAAGAGACAATGGAAATTCATTTGAAAATTTAGATGAATCATTTATCAACTTAGAAAAATGTAAAGAATATGCAAAAAGCGAAAAAATTTCATGTATTTGTCGCCATGGCGCAATAATACAATACGCGAATCACGAAGATATTGCCAAAGAATTAGTTAAGGTTTTGGAAAAAAATAATTTAAATGGTAATGGTAGTAAGGTATTTACATCAGGTTGGATTGAATATGGCCCGTTTTTGATTATATTTGTCTCATGCATAGATAGTAGGGGATATGAAAAATATAAAATGATTGCAGGTTCTGATGACTCGAATAGTGATTATAATTATTTCCTGGATACATTAATAAATAATTTTTATGAGAAGTGGCTAGAATATATATATTATGGGCTTACATATTCCACTATAAATTACATATCGGATAGGCAGGCAATTATTATAGCCTCAGCAAATGATATGTTTGAAGCCAGAGGACTTTCCAAGGAGCAGATTATAACTCAAATTTCTAATTATGAATATGAAGGAAACGTTTGTAAGGGGAAAATTGTATTTACCAGTAATAGGCAGAATATTGTGCGGTTTAAAGAAACCATATCGATAAACAATGCAAATGTAAAGAGAATCAGAAAATTGTTGGAAATGGCACAAGGAGATACATGCCTGATTGCCTCCTTACATGAGAATGAAATTATTGGAATCGGGGAATTGAGAGATTATAGAGATTCCTATATATTAGAATATCTTGAAGCAAATACGTGGAGACTGTCTTATAAAGGAAAATACATATTACAATATACGCATGGACAATACAGAATACCCAAGAATGAAATTGACAAAGATTTGTTTTTGGAAAAATGTGAAAATTATTTCAAGGATTACGATGCCGGTATTTTTGATGTTATTGTAGCGGCTACCAAGCAGTCACATGGCACTATGATTGTAATTACAGAAAAGGCAAAAGAAGAGACCGAGAAGATTGTAAAGGATAAAAAAGGAACCGAAATAGCTGAAGTCAATTTAACGAAGCAAAGTGAGGCTATGATTATTGCAATATGTTCTATTGACGGTGCAGTTATGATTGATCCGAAGGGAATGTGTACGGGTGTAGGGTTGATCTTGGCAAATCCGGATGCAGGAAAGGGTAATCCTTTAAGAGGAGCAAGATATAACTCCGCAGTAAATTATGTTAATAATCATAAAAACAGTATTGCAGTGGTTATTTCGGAAGATGGAATGGTAGATGTGTTGACCTGATTTTGGAAAAACGTTTTGAATAAATCGAAATAAGAAAGAGAATAAAAAGAAGTATTAATGAAAATAAAGGTTAATTATTATGAAAAAAATAGTAAATGATTGCATAGATAGAAAATTTAGCAGTAGTGATATACGACATGGTGGGCATAATCATAAGTTGGGCAATGGGAGGTAGAATACGATCCGTGAGTACTCTTTAAGAAAAAGAAATAGATAATTTGTCAATTATGTATGAAGGCGATAAGAAAAGAGATGCATCCAGTAATATCAGGGGATTTCTGTTTCAGGATTATGCTGCAATCAAGTGCCTTCTTAAGAGCGATGTGACGTGCGTTTGTTCGGAGTATTTATAAGATATAGACGTTTTTTATGAAGGTGGAGCATTTGCTATTGTAGAATAAAAATTGATAATATAAGTCTAGGTAGAGTGGAATATTGGGAAGGAAAGAAACACCGAATAGAAAAAGCAGATAATATGGAATTGAAGGATTATTTTATAGAAGATGATCAATCCTATGCTATTGAAAAGAATGGTGCTTATGTTATGCTTTTGAGGTTGGTCTGAATGGATTGAGCATTACGATGGATAGAGTGGATGCATATACCAATATTATAAATAAATATCAATTGAATAGAGATACACTGGAGAAATTGGTAAAGTGTATTTCCTAATGGTTGGGTATTTTTGCCTTTTTGTTATGAATTGGAAAAGTTCACAGGTGATTTGCTTATATGACATAAAAAACAGGGAGGAAAATCATTATGATACAGGTTGTGACCTACGATGGAAAAGATACAAAATATGACGGTGAAGAGATGGCTCAATACTCGTTGCATGATATACGTTCTTTAGATGAATACGAAATTGATGTTATTGATTTGTCGAGTCCATATATTTGGTATTCCAGTGGTAAAACAGCGAATAGTGTAAATATAAGCAACGATTTAAAAAGCGTAATAAGCATGATTGATAATAGTCGAAATGCATATGTGGTGATTATACTGCCTCAAAATGAAGTGTTTTATTATAATAAATATGATAAAAGGTATTTGAATAATACAGAGTTGAAAGACATATTATATTCATTACAAAATAATATTTTGTCGAAATTATTTGATTCCTTTGCTGGAATATCGCTTACTTATGAAAATACGAGATCTAATGTAGGCAGTATGGAATATGAAGCAGCTTTCTACTTTGAGGGAAATGCTTTTTGGGATACTGAATTTGTTATAAGGTCCATTAAGAGTAAAAAGCCAACCGTAATGCGGAATAATAGGATTTATATAACTACGCTTAAGATAGTTAATGCAGATAGTTTGATGAATTTACTTGATGGAATTGGAACATTAGAGAAAGAGGAAGCGGCACCAAAGTGGATTTCGGAAATAAAAATGTTTGATGATATTGAACAGGAAACAAAAATTTCAGAATGGCAAAATGAAGTGGAGAAAATAGAGAATCATATAGAATGTTCCCAAAATAAATTGGCTGACAATATGCGGTTAAAATCAATATTATATACATCCGGAGACAGATTGGTTGAAGTCGTTTTTAAAATCTTAGAGGAACTAATGGGATGTGATCTCTCTGGATTTGTAGATAACAAAAAGGAAGATTTTTTGTTTGAAATAGATGATAATGTCTTTATTGGTGAAATAAAGGGCGTTAGACATAATGTAAAAAATGAAAATATATCACAGTTAGATGTTCATTTTCAAGGTTATTTGGATGAGCATGAAGAAAAGGATTCTAATAGTGTAAAGGCGCTGCTAATTATGAATCATCAAAATAATAAAGCACCTAAGGATAGAGAACCGGTAAAAGACACACAGATAAATTTGGCAAAGAGGAATGGAAGTTTAATAATTGAAACAACGGTTCTTTTAAAATTGCTAGAGGAGTATAGAAGTGGTAAAAAGACTAGAGAAATGATAATTAATATGATTAAAAACAGTAGCGGATTGTTGAAAATGGAATAATAGGATTGTATTGTTTGGAGAAGTACTATATGAATAATTTGATGTATGCAATGGAACATTCATATTCCGAGATGAAAATAGAAATAGATCAAATATTGAAGAAGAAAGATTATACAACCGAAGACGAGAACAGCATCTTTTATGCCGTAGGACAGTGTCTTCATGCAATGTTAGATTATGCAGAACGTATCCGGAGTAATGATTTGGACAAGGATACACTGGATGCATTTAAATATGCTAATAATGGTTTAAAGCATGGGATAGAAGTAGAAACGATCACAAAGCCCACTGGCGGAATAACATTTCCCATTCATTTTCCGCTTGTGATTCCGGTCAGAAGGATTATATGGAAAGTAAAGTGGGATGCGAGGAGCAAACGCCAGGAGGAAATGTATCTAAAGCATCTTGATGGTAAAGATGTTGTGAGCACATGTGGAGAGTTTATAGAGCGATTGAAGGAATATTCAATATAAAAAGCAAGAGACATTGCAGTCGCCGGAATAACGTAATACTTAGTGCAAATAACGAACTCCATGACTTGGAATTTCCTGAAGAAACTCAAAAAAGTCTAAAACATTTGGATACCTTGAAATCAGTTATCTGAAATGTTATATTGAATCATAACAAACGCTTAAAAAATAAAGAGAAAAGTTATTATTATCCGGTAGGATGGGAGACATGCAGACCATGACAGAACAGAAGAAAAGGTATACGATCCTGGGCATATTTGTGGCAATGTTCCTTTTTGGAGCTTTTTTCCTGCGGGAGACAGGTGTTTATTTTGATGAGCATTCGGAAGAAGAGATTCTGTATATGAATATCTTGCAATATGGTGAGACGTTACAGATTTCGAAGATCACAAATTGGTTTCAATGGAAGGATGGGTATCGCCCGATCTGCGAATCTATAGAAAGAGATCATGGCAGCGCACCGTATTATCTGTGCGCACCGTTATTAATGAAGCTGGAGCAGCATCCGGAAGCGGCCAGGCTGCAGAGTGATGTATGGCATGCGTATACGTATGCGCTGTTTTTCCTGGGTGTGATTTATATGTACCGGTTGCTGTGGGAGCTGTTCCGGGACAGAAGGACAGCATTGCTGGGAACACTTATGCTGTTTCTGACACCCAGGATATTTGCGGATGGATTATACAACAATAAAGATTCCGTATTGATGTCCCTGATCATTGTGATGTTATTTTACGGAATCCGCTTTTTGGAGCGTAAGGATTTCAAAAATGCATGTTTGCTGGGAATCTGCGCCGGATTCTGTGGGAATCTGAAGATCAGCGGGATCTATGTTTTTGCAATGATTGGAGGCTTTTATCTGCTGATCCTGACGAAAGAGAAAAAGTGGAGCGGGAAAACTTTTTTCGTGGGACTTACGGCAACAGTTATCGGTTTTCTGAGTTATTTGGCATTGACTCCGGCTATCTGGGGGCAGGGATTTCATTTGTGGGAATTTCTGCTGTGGAACCTTTCAAACAGTACGAACTTTTCCAGAATGGACGGTAAAGTATTGTTTGACGGAACATGGTATGTGCATTCCACGAATCCTCTGCCATGGTATTATCTGCCGAAACTGATCGCCCTGACGATTCCGGTCTATCTCAGTGTTCTGCTGTGGTGCAGTATCGGTATCTGGATCTATAAAGGCAGAAAGCATCAATGGGATTTCGTGGATCGTATCTATCCGCTGTTCGCACTGACCTCCGGGATTCCGGTGCTGGCCGCAATGCTGTGCGATCCGAATCTGTACAACGGGTGGCGGCATATGTATTTTATCTATGGACCGATGATCGTGATGATGGCTTATGCAGTGAGATATCTGTTGCAGCAACCGGGAATCCGTGCGAGAAGGATTGCAACTGCTATGCTGGTGGTGTTCATAGGATGTAACGGAGTGGGAATTGCACTGACGGGGCAGAGCTCCAGCGCTTATACGAATATTTTGGCAGGTGGTGATGCCTGTGGACGGTACGAGATGGATTATTATGGTGTGACGGCGAAGAAGGTTCTCAAAAGCCTTGTGGACCGGTATGGTGAGATCTGGATCAGATCGGACGGCTGTGGGGCCACGATCGTGAATTATTATGTGTTGCCGGCAGAATACCGGGAGAAGATTCGGCTGGTATCTTCACAGGAGGAGATACAGGCTGCCATGGACCAGGGGAAACTGGTACTCGGATGTGTGAATCCGAGTTATGATATCCTGCCGGAGGGAGAGGATGTCGTGTGGCTGGAAGATTGGAAGGCCTGGGGCAATACCTATATGAAGATTCGCAAATATTAAATAATGTGGTATGATGAGATAGTAAAAAGCAGAGAGGACAAGCTATGAATATTATACTTTTGTCAGGTGGCTCCGGGCAGCGTCTGTGGCCTTTGTCCAATGAGATAAGATCCAAACAGTTTATTAAGATATTTCATACAGCAGACGGCGGTCTGGAATCCATGGTACAGCGGGTATGCCGTCAGATACGGGAAGTAGACCCGGAGGCACAGGTGACGATCGCCACTTCCAAGTCCCAGGTGTCAGCTATTTACAGTCAGCTGGGGCAGGATGTAGGGGTTAGCGTGGAACCCTGCAGACGGGACACTTTCCCGGCGATCGTACTGTCCGTGGCATACCTGAAGGATGTGCTGGGGGTAGCGGAAGACGAACCGATCGTGATCTGTCCGGTGGATCCTTATGTGGAGACGGCTTATTTTCAGGCGCTGCAGGCATTGTGCGATCGCGCGGGAGAGTCTGAGGCGAATCTTGTGCTCATGGGGATCGAACCCACGTATCCCAGCGAAAAATACGGTTATATCATACCGGAGACGGCGGACGATCTGAGCCGTGTAACGATGTTCCGGGAGAAACCGACGAAAGAAGCCGCAGAGGAATATATTGCAAAAGGTGCTCTGTGGAACGGCGGTGTGTTTGCTTTCCGGTTAGGCTATGTGCTGAAACGCGCCCATGAACTCATAGATTTTACGGATTATGAAGACTTATTTCAGAAGTATGATACGTTGCAGAAGATCAGCTTTGACTATGCCGTGGTGGAAAAAGAGTCTGCCATAGAAGTGATGCGCTTCGCAGGGACCTGGAAGGACCTGGGTACCTGGAATACGCTGACGGAGGCCATGGACAGTCAGTGTGTCGGACAGGGGGTTCTGAACGATACCTGTGAAAATGTGCATGTGGTGAATGAACTGAATGTACCGATTCTGTGCATGGGACTGAAAAATATGGTCGTGGCGGCCAGTCCGGAGGGAATCCTGGTATCGGATAAGGAGCAGTCGAGCTATATCAAACCTTACGTGAATCAATTTGTTCAGCGGGTAATGTTCGCCGAAAAATCCTGGGGGAGTTTCCGCGTTCTGGATGTGAAGGATCACAGTATGACGATCAAGGTGACATTGAATCCGGGACATGGGATGAATTATCATAGTCATGATTTCCGCGATGAAGTATGGACGGTCATTGCCGGAGAAGGCCGGGCAATTTTGGACGGTGTGGAGCGGCCGGTGAAGCCGGGCGATGTCCTGACTATGCAAGCAGGCTGTAAGCATACGATCCTTGCGGATACGGAACTGCAGGTGATCGAAGTGCAGATCGGTGCAGAGATCAGCGTGGATGATAAGCACAAGTATGAATACCGGAAGGATTAAATATTACGATGACTATGACTGCGAAGAAGAAAAAAATACTGTTCTGGTCCGTGTTGATGCTGGCGATCATTCTGCGGTGTATCCGGTTTGGCTCAGTGCCGGATGGGATCAACCAGGATGAAGCCATGGGAGCCATGGATGCATGGGCACTATCAAAATACGGTACTGACCGTTATGGCACGTTTCTGCCGGTTCATTTTGAGGCCTGGAAATACAGTCAGATGAGTGTTCTGCTATCCTATTGTATGGTTCCGTTTATCAAGGTGTTTGGCTTTAGCACCGTGACGGTGAGGCTGCCGATGCTGCTGGTATCCTGTGGGGCGGTTGCACTGGTATATTTAGTGTCGGAAAAGCTGTTTGATGAGAGGATTGCGCTAGTAGCGATGGCGCTGACGGCGGTGAACCCCTGGCAGTTCATGCAGAGCCGCTGGTCGTTGGACTGCAACCTGTTCCCACATGTATTCTTATTGGCATTTTATTTGTTACTGTTGGGACTGGAGAAAAGACGGTATTTGTATTTATCCATACTCTTTTTCGGCCTGACATTTTATTGTTATGGAATAGCGGCGTACTCCGTCACGGCATTTTTGTTTGTGTTTTTTATATGGTGTCTGTGGAAAAAGCAGCTGAAATTCCGGGAGGGACTGCTGTGTGCGGTAATATTTACGCTGGTGGCTTTGCCGGAGGTGATCGTGCTGGCGATCAATGCGTTGCATTATGGCAAAAGCATTGAAATGCCTTTTTTCACGATGCAATTTTTCCCGGATAGTATCAGAAGTGCAGACATACTGTTTTTGAATTTTTCCTTTGCACAGCTGGGCAGGAATGCCTGGGCATTATTCAGCAGGGTGTTCCTGCAGCTGCCGGACATTTTCTTTAATTCGATTCCGGCGTTCGGACCCTTATATCATGTGTCGATACCGTTTGTATTGATCGGGATCATTGTATTTACGATTCGCCTTTTTAAGGAGAAACAGATCGAAAAACAGACGCAGATGCTGGCTCTGTGGGGATTCCTCATTACCGGGATCTGGGTGGGCCTGATCACCTTTGAAGTGAACATTAACCGTGTGAACATTATCTTCTACCCGGTGATCCTGCTGTGTGCTTACGGCATTTCACTGGTAGTGGATAAATTCGGAAAGCTTTTCCCGGTCATTGTAGCTGCGTATGCAGTCAGCAGTGTGCTGTTTTTCACGACGTATTTTACAGAGTATGCGGAAGAGAGCAGATACTATTACAACAGGGATTTCTTAGATGCCGTAGCCGAAGCTGACAGCATGGAAGAATACGACAGCCTGTATATTACGGGTAATCTTGGCTGGCAGTTTAACCAGTTAGCTACGGAGATCCTGACCCAGTATGCCTGCAGAATAGATGCCCGGTACTATCAGAGCGAGGACTACGCACAGCGTTATCACTACATTTATCCTGAGAGATCCGGAGCGGAACTGGCGGAGTTCGTTGGGGATGGCCTGATGGTACTCCACGAGGACGAACTGCAGTATCTGCAATTCCCCTATGAAGTGATCGACACGGTGGGAAGCTATTCACTGGTAACAGCAAAGTTCTGAGAAAGACAGGGATTATCTCCAGGCCCTAGTCACCTCCACACCGAACAGGAAGCGTCCTTCCTCGTTGGGATGAATGGAATCCACCAGGTATTCTGCGGCATTATTTTCATTCCACTGCAGAGCATTATTGATATTCAGAAAATCAACATTTTCAGCCGCGGCGGTTTCTTCAGCCGCGGCAATATAGTCTTCTAATACATTTTCTTCGTCACCGGTGCGTGCCATTCCCTTTTCAAAAGACAGAATATAGTTGGAGGATATGACTATGATCCGGGCGTCCGGATAGGATTCCCGCAGAGCCCGGATGCCGGTGCGGAGGCCGTTTTGGTAATCATCGATGGGAAATCCCCCAAAATAATCATTTAAGCCGTAATTGATGAGGAAACAGAGTTTTTTATCACCGGTGAGTTCTTCCGTATTATGGTCTAAAAAGTCCTGTACGACATTCGGGAAGGACTTATCGTCATCGCTATTCCGGGTAGCGGAGGAACCGCCGATTGCCAGATTATGCACGGTGGCACCGGTCAGAGCGTGGACGACTCCGGGGATGGAAGCAAAATCATGATAATTTCCCATGACACTGTCGCCGAAAAATACAAGCTCGCAGTCGGTCAGATCAGGATGATCGGCCGGAGAATCTACGGCATCCTGTACCAGTGTGCAAAAATGATCCAGGCTGTTATAGCTTTCTGTGCTCCGATATTGCAGGGAGCCGCTCAGCACCAGCAGCATTACGGAACGGGCGGCTTCGGCAGTCAATTCCGTGGGAGTGTCATAGGCATCCGGATTTGAGATCAGCCATTCTTCCTGGCCGGGGAAGCAGAGGGTCACGTTCTCTCTGGCGGACAGAGGGGAAGCCAGTACCCGGAACACATTGCAGTAAGTGGCCAGATCTCCATTGGCATGTGCCTGCCAGTATTCCAGGGAAGGCGCAGAGAAAATGACCGTGAATTCGGCACCGGCGTAGGTATCCACATAGGACAGCAGGTCTTCGTCCAGGGAGGCAGAGAACCGGGCATCGTTGTGCAGGCTGCTGTTCCACAGGGAGAGCGGATCCAGCACGAGGAAGACATGAGTTACCTCGTTTCCGGAGGAGAAGGCCGTTTCCAGATAATCGGACAGGTCGGAGAAGGATGCAATCCGGTGGGAACCGCATACCGCGTCGTATCCCATATAGGTGGGATAGATGTCTTCGGGGAAAGCTTCCGGCGTGGACATGGACAAAAATATGCCCTGATAGGATTCCTGTTGTAATCTGCCAAAGTCGGAGGAACGCTTCCCGGGCTCGTATATTTTCATATAAAGTATTCCCGCAGCGAGCGCAACGAGTATCAGTATCACAATAATGATGGCAGTAAAGAGCTTCCATGGATTTTTTTTCTTGGTTGTATTTGAACGCATAAGATAGGGGATCCTTTCTGTAAATCGCCGGGTGGCCGTAGAGGCAGGCGGATCCGGCTGGCTTCATTATACCCCAGCAGGCGGGGCAATGCCAACACCATTGTTGTTTTTCTCATGATGATATGATAAAATTAGTAAATTAGCTGACGAATTGAGAAGTTATGACCATAGATACAGTAAAAATCAGACGGGAGGATTTGGAATGGAAGAATTAGCTATTTTTGGAGGAAAACCTGTACGAGAGAATAAAATTTTCTACGGACGGCAATATATTGACCAGGCAGATGTGGATGCGGTGGCAGCAGTCATGACCAGCGACTACATTACCTGCGGACCTAAGGTGAAGGAGCTGGAGCAGCATCTGTGTGAACTGACCCATGCAAAATACGCCGTTGTGGTATGTAACGGTACCGCTGCACTGCATCTGGCGGCGCTGGCAGCAGGCTTTGGAGAGGGAGATGAGGTTATCGTAAGCTCGATCACTTTTGCTGCATCCTCCAACTGTGTATTATATGCGGGAGCGAAGCCTGTTTTCGCAGATATTGATCCGGAGACCTACAATATCGATCCGGCGTCCATCCGCAAGCTGATCACACCCAGGACGAAAGCGATCGTTGCGGTAGATTTCACCGGTCAGGCAGTGGAGCTGGATGAGATCCGGGAGATCTGTAAGGAGCACAATCTGATCCTGATCGAGGATGCCGCGCATGCCATCGGCACGAAATATAAGGGCCAGCCTGTGGGAAGCCTGGCAGATATGACCTGCTTCAGCTTCCATCCGGTCAAGACGGTGACCGGAGAAGGCGGTGCCATCACGACCAATGATGAGAAGCTGTATCGTCATCTGATGCGGCTGCGTACCCACGGCATTACGAGGGACCCGGCAGAAATGGTACATCCCACCGATGCGCTGTGGTACAACGAGCAGGTAGAGCTGGGCTTCAATTATCGTATGACGGATTTCCAGGCGGCACTGCTATTGAGCCAGCTGAAGAAGCTCCCTGCGTTTGAACAGCGTAGAAAAGAAATCCGTAAGCGTTATAATGAAGCGTTCGGCAAAATGCCGGAACTGATCCTGCAGAAGGAGATCCCGGAGTCTGACACGACCTGGCATCTGTATGTGCTGCATCTGAATCTGGAGAACCTGAACTGCGACAGAAGGCAGTTCTTCGATGCTCTGTATGCGGAAAATACCTGCCCTCAGGTGCATTACCTGCCGGTCTACTGGCATGCCTATTATGAGAAGCTGGGATATCAGAAGGGACTGTGCCCCAATGCGGAGAAGTATTACAACGAGGTGATGAGTATTCCTCTGTATTACGGATTGACGGATGACGATGTGGAAGATGTGATCCATGCAGTGAAAAAGGTGGTAGCTTATTACACGAAGCTGAAATAAGATCCGGCAATGGGCGGAGCCGTGCCGGAACATGGGGAATGCCCGAGCTGTGCCGGATCATGGGAAATGCCCGAGCTGTGCCGGATCATGGGGAATGCCCGGAGCTGTGCAGGATTGTGGGGATGCCCGAGCTGTGCCGGATTGTGGGGATGCCCAAGCTGTGCCGGATCATGGGAAATAGCGGAATGAATCAGAAAGTGGCAGGAAACGGTATTTTGAAAGAAAATAAGAAAAATTGGATAGAAATTCCGGTGTTTGCTGCACTGGTAGCCATCGCATCGGCAGTTACGTTCTGGCTGTTTTACCGGCAGTGTGTGGAAAGCATGCTGGGAACGGGACTATATCATTCCGATATGAAGGCATATATTCTGGAGATGCAGGGACTGGACAGCGGTTACAGCTTCCCTTACCCGGTTTTGTTCAAGCTGGCGGCGACGATCCATCTGGTGACCGCCTCCTTTACCGGCGGAGCGGAGCTGGCCATGGCACTGGCCACGATGCTGTTAAACAGCGGAGCAATGATCGCTCTGAAGGTGATGCTGGACAAGCATGTGGGAGCAAAGCTGCAGGAGACTATGCCCGGAAAACCTTGGCTTCCGGGGATTCTCACAGGAACGGCAGCGGTATCCCTGTTTTTTGTGTCGATGGTATATCCGCCGACAGGGATTTATCTCCCCGGTATCAAATACAAATATCTCGGGGTATTTACGCCGAATCCATTCCACAATGCCACCTATATGGCGGCACGGCCGTTCGCAATTCTTGCATTTTTTAAGTATGGTGAATTGCTGCCGGTGTATGAGCAGCCAAATGCGGTCAGAGAGCATAAGAGAGATTATATTCTGTTTGCAATATATCTGCTGCTGGCGACCATGACGAAACCCAGTTTTACCATAGTGCTGGTCGGAGCTGCGGGGATTTTGATGCTGTGGAGAATGTTCCGCAGCAGATTCCGGAATTTTGTCCCCACGGTGTGGCTGGGAGTATGTTTTATTCCGACTTTTATGGATCTGCTCTACCAGTTCCGGGGAGTGTTCGTACCGCAGGAGGGACAGGAAGGCGGCATCGGATTTACTTTTGGCCATGTATGGGCGCAGTATTGTGGCAATCTGCCCCTGGCTATCGGCCTGGCCATCGGATTCCCAATCCTGGTACTTCTGCTGAACTACAAGGAACTGCACAAGGACAGCATCTACCGTTTTTCCTGGCAGGTGTATGTGATGAGCTTCCTTATGGCATTCTTCCTGTATGAAAAAGGATTCCGGGAGATGGATTTCAATTTCTCCTGGGGCTACATGTACGGAATCTTCTTCGCATTTGTGGGAGCACTGCTGGTACTGCTCCGCGCGACAGCGAATGCCGACACCCGGAAGAGAAGGATTGTCGTAGCAGTACAGTGGATGGCTTACCTGTGGCACCTTGTATGCGGAGTATATTATTTTTGGGGATTTTTACAGGGAGCGATGTATTATTGATGTGAGTTGAGAGCTTATGTGAGCAATGAGCCGCATATGATAAAAAGACAGTGTAGGGAGTTGGGCTTCACCGAAGTCGCCGCTCAAAGCACTGTCTTTTTGTTTGCCTGTCTTCCATTTCACCATTGAAGGCATAATTGGACAAAACAGTGGACAATTTTAATTTTTAAGGATTATATTCCACCCTTCAGCACCAAAACAATGTTTTTCAAAAATGGCCCTTTTTATAGATGTATTTTTTCTATTTTAGCTGATTTTGGTATAAATAGTAGCATTTTTGAAAAATTGCTAACTTGAAAGTTTACGAAAGTATAGCCGCGCATAGGCATAGTGAGGACAGCAATGGGCGCTTGTGCACAAATTCCAGTCTTATTCGTTATGCGGGGCGTAATCATCAAATTTAGTCAAATAAGCCCCGGTAGTTTTCGGCATGCGGGGCGTAATTATCAAATTTTGTGTGTAACGCCCCATACCTTGGTTTAAGGGCACAGAGAAGCTTGATCCTGTCTCCTGTGCCCACGCTGAGGCAGAAGAAGGGCACAGAGAAGCTTGATCCTGTCTCCTGTGCCCACGCTGAGGCGGAAGAAGGGTACAGAGAAGCTTGCTCCTGTCATCTG
>OLIX01002472.1_pt1 | contig 13629 bp, 10 predicted proteins | sample 1601331 | NCBI WGS metagenome assembly OLIX01 (sample SAMEA2452120, study PRJEB22498) | human gut metagenome | biome: human feces; feature: human gut; material: feces | place: Australia | collected 2012 | reverse complement strand
GTTAAGAGAGCTTTCCGAGCAACCATTGATCTTGTCTCACCGATATCAAAAATATATGTTTTCTGCATTTGAAAAAGCTGGGTTGATTTGCGATATTTATCTTGCCTGCGAGGATGCCAGAACAGCAATGACGATGGCCGAAAAAGGGCTTGGAATTGCCATTTTGTCAGAGTCAATGTTGACACGTTCGGATAAGCTCCATGCGTGCCAGATTTGTGATGCTGATTTGACAACGGAGATTTTACTAGCATGGAGAAAAGGACGACTTCCAGAGGAGATTCGGGAGCTTTTGGATATGATATTTTGATGCCAAAAGAGAGCTGATGGAAAGATGGAAAAGCTGAATCAGACAGGGGATCATTTCTTGGAAGTGACTTGATAAGTAAAAAAAATTGTGATAACATGAAAACACAGAAAATCAATCCGAAGGAGGTAAGAGGAATGGCACTTGAAAAGAAGGAAGAGTGGAAGACAATTGCTGATGTAGAAGCGTTGCCGGAAGGAACTAGAGCAGAATTGATAGATGGAGAAATTTTTTACAATATGGCAGCGCCTACAGTAGTGCATCAAGAAATTGTAGGCTTTCTCACCCGAAAAATAGGAAATTATATTGAATCCAATAATGGTAAATGTAAAGTGTATCCAGCACCTTTTGATGTGCAATTAAGTGCAAATGATAAGTATAATCTTGTGCAACCAGATGTGACAGTAGTTTGCGATCGTGATAAGTTAAGTAACGGTAAGCGGTGTATTGGTGCACCAGACTGGGTAATTGAAGTCGTATCTCCTTCAACGGAAAATAATGATTATATTCGTAAATTGATGAAATATAGTATGGCAGGTGTTCGTGAATATTGGATTATTGACCCAAAGAATGACAGAATTGTTGTCTATAATCTTGAAATGGGCTTGCAGGCAGGAGCATTTGATCCACCAAAGACTTTAAAGGAGAAAGTCAAGGTCAATATTTATCCAGAATTAGAAATTGATTTTTCTCAATTAGAATTGTAATTAACAATGCTGAAACAAAACTCAAATAAAAACCATCGGCTTGCAACTATCCGTATTGTTGCAAGCCGATGGTTTTCTGATCAAACTAGTACAATTAGCGATGCTTTGTCTCACAGTAGATACAGCGATATACTTTATTTTCTTCATCTGTCAAATCAAATACGTGCGGCAGCTCCTGCTCAATGGAGGTGATGCAGCGCGGATTCTTGCAGTGAATTACATTTGTGATACGCTTTGGAAGACGAAGGATCTTCTTTTCAGAGATCACGCCATCCTTGATGATGTTAACGGTAATCTTGTGATCAATGTAGCCAAGTGCGTCAAGATCAAGCAGATCTAAGCTTCCCTCGATCTTGATGATATCCTTGCGACCCATTTTGTTGCTCTTTGCATTTTTGATGATAGCAATCTGGCAGTCCAATTCCTGAAGATTTAAATAATGGTAGATATCCATTGATTTTCCTGCCTGGATATGGTCGAGAACGACACCGTTATTAATACCACTGATGTTCAGCATAATATTCCTCCTCAAATTTCTTAGATTTTTTCAGGTGCAAGTCCGAGCAGTGTCAGAATAAGTGCCATGCGGACATATACGCCAAACTGAACCTGCTTAAAGTATGCAGCACGCGGATCATTATCTACTTCTACAGAAATTTCATTTACACGTGGAAGCGGATGAAGAACGAGCATGTCATCCTTTGCCAGATCCATCTTTTCTTTTGTCAGGATATAGCAGTCTTTCATGCGGATGTAGTCTTCCTCATTGAAGAAACGCTCCTTCTGAACACGTGTCATGTAAAGAATATCAAGCTCTGGAAGAACATCATCCAGATTTGTTACTTCTTTAAATTCAAATCCCTTTAATACCTCGTCACGGATGTAGCTTGGAACGCGAAGCTCCGGAGGGGAGATAAGGACAAATTTTACATTTTCATAGCGAACCAGAGATTCAATCAGAGAATGAACGGTACGGCCAAATTTTAAATCACCGCAAAGACCGATTGTCATGTTGTCTGTATGTCCCTTTAAGGTACGGATTGTGAAAAGATCAGTCAGCGTCTGAGTTGGATGCTGGTGTCCGCCGTCTCCAGCATTGATGACTGGGATGCCAGAAAACATGGAGGCAACCTTTGGAGCACCTTCCTTTGGATGGCGCATTGCACAGATATCGGCATAGCATGATACAACACGGATTGTATCAGCAACGCTTTCGCCCTTAGAAGCAGAACTGTTTTCGGCAGAAGAAAAGCCAATAACAGTACCCCCGAGATTAAGCATTGCTGATTCGAAGCTTAACCGGGTTCGTGTGCTTGGCTCATAGAAAAGTGTAGCAAGGCGTTTGCCGTCGCATTTGTGTGCATACTTGGTTGGATTTTCTTTAATATCATTAGCTAGATTTAAAATATTATCCAGCTCATCCATGGACAGATCCAATGGGTTTAATAAGTGTCTCATAGAGAATAACTCCTTTCCGATTGTATGACTCATTTGATTCACGGGTATTATATAACAGAAAGAAGAAAATGGGAAGAGAAAATTAAAAGTTCTTTAAAAAAAAAGGAAAAACTTGTATTTGGCAAATTGGTATGATAAAATAAGGATTGTCTGTACAATTTTGAAAGCTTGAATGCTTTACTTTACAGACATTGACTCTAAATTAAAATGAAGAAAGAGTAGGAATGAAAGAAAAAGAGTATGGGCGACAACGAAGAATTATCTGTTGATCAGGAGACTGTCGATCAGAAAGTGGATCAGCCAGAGATTGGTGATGAGCCGCAGCCGCAAAATTCCACAGATGACTTTGATCCGAACAAGCACACACGTGTGCAGACAGGAGCAAATGGAGAGCTTTGCTTTCAGGGATTGACGCAGGCAGAGGTAGAAGCGCGTATTGCAGACGGACAGGTAAATGCCATTCAGGATTCAAGCAACCGAAGTGTTAAAGATATTGTTATGGGAAACACATTGACGTTTTTCAACTTTATCAATATCGTGCTGTTGGCACTAGTTTTATCTGTTCACTCTTACAAAAACATGCTGTTCATCTTTATCATCATCGCAAATACGCTGATTGGTATTTTTCAGGAAATCAAGGCAAAGATTACGCTTGATAAATTGAAGATCCTGACAGTAAGTCATGTAGATGTAATACGTGATGGTGTGAAAAAGTCTGTAACAGTTTCAGAACTGGTAAAGGATGATGTTATTTTGCTAAAGAGCGGAGGACAGATTCCAGCGGACGGTGTGATTTTGGATGGAGAGGTGGATGTAAATGAATCTCTTTTAACAGGAGAGTCTGATTCAATCCATAAGACGTGCGGCAGCAAGGTGCTGTCGGGAAGCTTTGTGACATCAGGAAAGGCAATGTGTCTTCTGACAGAAGTTGGACATGATTGTTATATGGAAAAGCTTTCGTCAGAGGCAAAACAGTTTAAGCGCTATAAGACAGAGCTGCAGAGAAATCTGGATACGATCTTAAAGTTTATCAGTATCATTATTGTACCGCTTGGCATTATATTATTTGCAAAGCAGTATTGGATCTCAGGCAGCACCTATGAGCAGGCAGCACTTGATACAGTGGCTGCAGTGCTTGGTATGATCCCGGAAGGTCTTGTACTTTTGACTAGTGTGGCGCTGGCACTTGGCGCAGTTCGTCTGGCGAGACGAAGCACACTTGTTCGTGAGCTGTTTTGTATCGAAACTTTGGCGCGTGTAGATACGCTTTGTCTTGATAAGACAGGAACAATCACAGAAGGTCATCTCTGCGTACAGGGTGAGGAATCAGTAAAGGAAGACGTTGATTTAGAGCAGCTGATGGGCAGAATGGTTGCAGCACTTGGAGATGAAAATGAGACATTTCAGGCGCTTCGTCAGCATTACAAGAGAAACCAGTCAACAAACACAAAGCTTGTGCTTCCATTTTCGTCAGAGCGCAAGTTCAGTGGTGTTGTGTTTGAGGGAGAAGGAACGTACCTTATGGGTGCATACCAGTTTATTTTCCCGCAGGCAGATCCGGCAGTGCTTGAAAAGATTGCAGAATATGCAAGTCAGGGTCTTCGTGTGCTGACAGTTGCGCACAGTCCAAATGAGATGACAGACTATACGTTAGCAGAGGACTTTGAGATTGTTGGTTTCGTCTTCATGACAGATGTTGTCCGTAAGAATGCACCTGATATTTTGGGTTATTTTGAGGAGCAGGGTGTTGACTTAAAGGTAATCTCAGGTGATGATCCTGTAACGGTAGCGGCAATTGCAGCACGCGCCGGATTAAAGGATGCCGACAAATATATAGATGCGACAACGATCCATACTGATGAGGAAATGGAGGATGCCATCTTAAAATATTCAGTTTTTGGACGTGTTACTCCAAAGCAAAAGCAGCAGATGGTAAGGCTTCTAAAGCAAAATGGCCGTACAGTAGCTATGACTGGTGATGGTGTAAACGATGTGCTTGCACTCAAGGATGCTGATGTTAGTATTGCGATGGCATCAGGAAGTGAGGCAGCAAAAAATACAGCTAATCTGGTATTGTTAAATTCAGACTTTGCATCACTGCCACATATTGTAAATGAAGGACGACGTGTCATCAACAATATCAAGGCAGCAGCTTCAATGTTCTTAATTAAGACAGGATTTTCTGTTTTGACAGCACTTTTGACAATCATTGTTGGACAGAATTATCCGTTCCAGCCGATTCAGCTGTCAGTCATCAACGGATGTGCAGTTGCAATTCCAACGATGCTTTTGCAGCTAGAACCAAGCTTCCAGAAAGTCAATAAGCATTTCTTTAGAGAGGTGCTTCGAATGTCAATGCCGGCAGCCATTACTATTACAGCAATGATTACTATTATAAACAATATTGGCCATTCAATTGGAACACCGCGTGAGATGCTTTCAACTGTATGTGTACTGGCAACGGGATGGGTTTATCTGATCACACTTCGTCAGGTATATTCGCCAATGACAGGATACCGCAAATTTGTTATTTATCTTATGCAGACAGCTTACCTTGTAGCAATGGTAATTGGTCAGCGTATTATGGAACTAGTTGGATTAAACTTTACATGCGTTATAGTCACATTGGCAGCAGTAAACTTCGCACCAATGATTATTGATCTTGCAACAAAGGGTTATGATAAGTTTTTCTATTGGTACGATCATCGCCATGATGTCAAGCCGCCAAAGCCGATAAAGGTAAAGACAAGACGATTTAGAGGTGTATAAGAAAAAAACATTATAAATAAAAAGTGCAGCAATTTGCGGATTGCTGTGCTTTTTTATTTATGTGCAAGGTTACAAGTTACGGGTGCGGCTATGCCATTAATATTGGTTTATCTGTGAATTGTAATTGTACAAGAATTAGTATGGAATGTCTGCCATAGAATGAATAAAGGGTATAACCTGCAAGATTTAAGGTGGGGGAGTGCATGCGAGCAGCAATATATCTTAGACTGAGCAAAGAAGATAAACAGGAGAGCATTGAGAATCAGAGGGCTCTTTTAAGGAAGTATGCAAACGATCATGGTTTTTCGGTTGTAAAAGAATATACAGATGAAGCAATATCAGGTTTAACAGATACGCGCCCTGGTTTTGCTAAGATGATGGAGGATGCCAGAAAAGGTCATTTTGATGTGATTCTGGCAAAGAATCAGTCACGCTTTTCACGGAATTTTTTACATATTGAGCAGTACCTTCATCGGGAGCTGCCGCATCTTAATATTCGTTTTATTGGTGTGACGGACGGTGTAGATACGGGCAAAATTAATAATATTGCAGTGCGTCGAAGTGAAAAAAAGACGAGACAGATATATGCTCTTGTAAACGAGTGGTATTGCCAGGAGATTTCTGAAAATGTGCGGGAAATCTTGCATCAGAAGGTGCTTAGCGGTGAGTTTATTGGAAGCAGCGCTCCATTTGGCTATCAAAAGTCACCAGAGAATCCACATAAGCTGATATTAAAAGAACCAGAGGCATCAATTGTAAGAGAACTATTCGAGGCGTATGCGGCTGGCACATCAGTCAAAGAGCTTGTGAAGCACTGTCAGCAAAAAGCATATCCATCTCCAGATGCTAAAGCAGGCTGGAGCAGCAGAAGCATTTACCGGATTTTAGCAAACGAGTGTTACACCGGGAAAATAGTGCAGGGAAAGACAAGGACTGTCAGCTACAAAAATCAAGCGAGGATACAGATTCCGCCAGAAGAGTGGATTAGGATAGCACATGTCCATGAACCGATTATATCAGAGGAAATGTTCTTTTTTGTACAGGAGAAAAAACACAGGCGCTTCACCGAGTAGGCATTTCGTGAAAATAACTGCGATCACACCATTTCCTCCTTCCCATGTTGCAGGCATTATCGCAGGTGACGGCACGCTTTCTGGAGGTCATATTCAGGGAATTGCACCGCAGGCGTTCATTGTGTCTGTACGTGTTCTCGATGCTCACGGAAAAGGAAGGCTGTCTGCTATGCTGGAAGGCATTCGCTGGCTTAAAGAAAATGGGAAACGCCTTGGTATACAAATTGTAAATATCTCAGTAGGTTCAGTTAAAAAGCAGAAAGAAAATTCGCAGCTTGTCCAGGCTGTTGAATCGCTTTGGGATAGTGGTCTTGTGATTTGTTCAGCGGCAGGCAACGAGGGTATGCAGCAGCATAATATTACATCGCCGGGAATAAGCAGAAAAATTATCACTGTTGGTTCCTGCGATGATAAAGAAATGATTGATGAGGGTGGAAGATTCTATCATAATTATTCAGGAAGAGGACCGACAATTGCCTGTATTTGTAAGCCAGAGATCGTAGCACCTGGAACAAATATTGTGGCAACAAATGCAATGAAGGGGGAAGATGACCGCCCTTATACAGTAAAGAGCGGAACAAGCATGTCTACGCCTATGGTATCTGGTGCAGCAGCTCTTTTGTTGGAACGTTATCCAAAAATGACAAATACAAATGTGAAGCTAAAGCTTTGGAAAAGTGCGAAAAATCTAGGTTTGCCGCGCAGTCATCAGGGGTGGGGACAGCTTGATATAAGTCATTTACTTGAATAGTGCTTGCATAATACAAACAAATAATGTATAATGACCAACAGAAAATGAAAAATGGAAGGCGTAAGAAAGGTTACGTATTATGAAGCAAACAATGAAAAGAATAACGGCAGTACTAGTAGCAGTATGTCTTTGCATGCTGTCTGTCGTATCCGTATTTGCACAGCAGGATGGTCCTGATGTCAAGGCGGAGGCATACTGTGTAATTAACAGAAAGGACGGCTCCATTGTATATTCAAAAAATATGGATGACCGTTACTACCCGGCAAGTATCACGAAAATTATGACGGCACTTGTCACACTTGAGCATTGTACTGATCTTGACGATACTGTTGTATTTAACAGTGAGGTTATGGATTCTATCAGCAGCAACAGCTCTACATTAAATCCAGTGGCAATATTGGACGAGGAGATGACAGTGCGTGATGCGCTGTTTGGCCTTATGCTTAATTCCGCAAATGAGTGTGCGAGCGCGCTGGCAGTTTATACGGCAGGCTCCATTGACGCATTTGTTGAGATGATGAATGAGAAGGCACAAGAGCTTGGTGCAGTCAATACACATTACATGAATGCGCATGGACTAGATGATGATGATCATTATACAACAGCTCACGATATGGCGATTATTTTTGATGCAGCACTGAAAAATGATGTTTTTCGTTATGTTGATTCAACAGCAGCCTACACGATTCCGGCAACAAACAAGTATGGTGAGAGAAATTGTACCAGCACAAATCAGCTGATTAATGGTGCACGTCCATATGAAGGTGTGTATGCAGGAAAAACAGGACATACTGCAAAAGCAGGACGTACATTAGTTACAGCAGCATATCGTGATGGCATGGATCTTATCTGTGTAATCATGAAATCAGATAATGATAATTTCTACAGTGATACAGAGACATTATTCGATCATGCATTTTTAAAGGTGCAGGGAAACGAGCAGGAAGTATATGCAGCGGCAGATGACTCTGTAATGGCTCAAAATGATCTGGCTTCCGGATTAAATGTGCGTCAGTATCCAAGCACATCAGCACCAAGAATTGCTTCTTTAATGCCAGGCGCTGCAGTTCACCGCATTGGAACATTTGGAAACTGGAGTCAGGTTGAGACACCAAATGGTGTTGGTTATGTCTCTTCACAGTATCTTATTTTTCAGGATGGTACACCTGTCGGAACATATGAAGTTGTAAATACACTGACAGATGATCAGAAGTCTGCAGCACCTGTTCTGACTTCACAGGAGTCAGATGAGGCAGAGGTGACAAGCAGTGAGGAGTCTGTCGAAGCCACGCAGCCTGAATCACAGGCACAGGAAAATGAAAGTAATGAGGCAGAAACAAACGCACAGAATCAGCAGGTAACAACTGCAGCAGCAGGCCCTACTATTCCGCAGCAGACATACCGCTATCAGCTTACCATTAACAATTTAACAATGGTCATCATTGGTGTTATCTTTGCGATTGCAATTGTTGTTGCAATTCTTGCAGTTACATTAATCAGAAGACGAAACAAAGACGATGATGATGTGTATGAGCAGGAAGCAGGAAACGACGAAGAAAAAGCAATTGTTCCAACGCCTATATCTGCACAGGAAAAAGTGCAGCGTGCACAAAAGACAGCGAAGGCACACGTAAAGCAGAGTGCAAAAGAGCAGGAAGCACGAAAGAAGGCAGCTAAGAATAAACGTCCGATAGAGGAAGCAAAAGAAGAGTCAAAAGAAGAAGCAGTGCCAGTACAGGATACACACACTGTATGGGAGCCACAGGAAATTGAGGAAGCCGAATGGGACAATGATCCAGAGCAGGAAAATGCAGAAGCCGAAGGCTTTGTTGATGAAAGCGGTGAAGAAACTTTGCAAGAGTACGAAGATGAGTATCAGGAAGAAGCATATGATGACTACGACGAGTACGAAGAATATTCCGACGAGGATGACTGGGGCGATGAAATCCTAGAAGATGACTGGGATGAAGAATAAGAACAGAAAAAAATGTAATGATTACTTGATTTTTCTGTAAAATATGTTATACTAACAATAGATCCTGGGGTGTACGAAGTCTTGCTTTTATTTGAACCTACATGACTTAATACGGGATTCCTATATTGTCAGGCAGATGTCAGGCCTCCGTTGTGCAGTGGAAGGCAGAAGTTTGATTGCGGTTGCCCACCTAGCATTAGCTAGGCGTCAAATGGGCAGGGACGGCACTCTGGGATAGTACAAAAGATAAAATTATAACGTACGAAGGCATTACAGCAGAACATTCTGCAGTAGTGCCTTCTTTCTTTTCTTGTGTAAACATTAAAAACAGGCGGCAGAGGTGTCAGCATGAAAAATTTCCGCGTGAGGCGTATCCATATCGTCTGCCTGGCTATTGCAACGGCAGAGATCTTGATCGCAGCTTTTGTGTTGTGGAAAAATGCTATTTGGAATGAAACACAAATCCAGACGGCAAATAAACAAAGTGTTTTGTCAGAGACACAAGAAGAAACAACGTCTGATATACAGGAAAATGAAAAAACAGCGACTCAAAATCAGAAAGAAACAAAACCAGTTGAGGAAGCTGTAGCTTCGATGCCCTCTATGCGCGTTAAGCTGAAAAATTCAGACAACACCTCATTTGAGCATGCCAAGGTAATCATAACATGTCCAGATACATTTCATATACAGTCTGGCACAAAGGAGCAGATTTTTACCGGCGGACAGACTGTTACGATTACACCGGAGCATCCGTTTTTTCAGGAAGGATCGATTCGTGTGGCATCGGAGGGCGGCTTCGTTATAATTGACAGTATTTTAAGGCGCGGCATCAGCCATGAATATGAAGGTGTTCTTGATTTATATCTTAGTGAACAGGGCATTGTGATTGTAAATGAACTGCCGCTTGAGGATTATGTTTCAAAGGTAGTACCAAGCGAGATGCCTGTTTCCTATGGATTAGAAGCAGCTAAGCTGCAGGCTGTATGTGCACGTACATATGCATATGAACGTATTCTTCACCAAAAAACGATTGATAATTATGGCTCATTTGCAGATGATTCTGTAGATTATCAGGTGTATAACAGTGCAGGCTATCAGGAGATTTCAGCGCAGGGAGCAAAGCTCACATCGGGCGTGATAATGACGCGTGACGGTGCGCCAATCGTGCCATATTATTTTTCAACATCATGCGGCTATACTTCAGATAATCTTGCCTGGTCTGGAAATCAGACGCTTCCTTATCTGAAATCACTTAATTTAACAGGAGAGCCAGATCGAGATATGACGGATGAGGCGACAGTCAGCGCTTTTTTTCAGGATCAGAATGCAGCTGGATTAGAGTCAAATATGGCATGGTACAGGTGGCGCTGTGAGATTCCTCTTGATGTAATGCAGGAGCTGTTTTTAAAACGTCTTCCAGCGCTTAGCGCCAGTCAAAGCGAATGTATCAAGGCAGAGGGAGAAAGCTTAGAAAAGATCATCAGCTCAACATTAACATCTGTGCAGGTGACTGGTCGTTTCGCCGGCGGCATGGCATCAGGGCTTAAGCTTACATACGAAAAAGGAAGTGTCTTGGTGACAGGAGAGCTTGTTATGAGAAAGCTTTTAAGTGAACCTAATCGTACATATCAAAATAAATCAGAGGAAACAGTATCGCTAAGCGAAGGAAATTACCTTCCAAGTGCTTTTTTTTGTCTGATTCCAGTGACAAAGCAGGATACGATTTGTGGCGGCGGAAATGGACATGGTATTGGGTTATCACAAAATTGTGCGTACCAACTATTAGAGCAGGGAAAAACGTGGCAGGAGATTCTTTTGTTTTTTTATCAGGGGATTGCATTTGATACAATAACATGGTAAACTATCAAAGTGAATGTTTTCACATGAAGATATGTCAGCATTCGAAGCTGCAGGAGGAGGAAAATTATGACAAAAATAGCAATGACAACTCCATTAGTAGAGATGGACGGAGATGAGATGACCAGAGTTCTCTGGAAGATGATTAAGGACGAGCTGATTCTTCCGTTTGTTGATTTGAAAACAGAATATTATGATTTGGGACTTGAATATCGTGACCAGACACGTGATCAGGTAACGATTGACAGTGCGAATGCGACAAAGAAGTACGGTGTTGCCGTTAAGTGCGCAACGATCACTCCAAATGCGGCAAGAATGACAGAGTATAACCTGCATGAGATGTGGAAAAGTCCAAATGGAACTATTCGTGCTATTTTAGATGGAACTGTATTCCGTGCACCGATTCTTGTAAAAGGCGTAGAACCGCTTGTAAAAAATTGGAAGAAGCCAATCACAATTGCAAGACATGCGTATGGTGATGTCTACAAGGCAACTGAGATGAAGATTCCGGGACCGGGAAAGACAGAGCTTGTTTACACAAACGAAGCTGGTGAGGAGACAAGAGAGCTGATCCACAACTTTACAGGAGCAGGTATAATTCAGGGACAGCACAATGTCGTTGCTTCCATTGAGAATTTTGCACATTGCTGCTTTAGATATGCGCTTGATACAAAGCAGGATCTGTGGTTTGCAACAAAAGATACCATTTCCAAAAAGTATGATCACACCTTTAAGGATATTTTCCAGGAGATCTATGATCGCGATTATAAGGAAGCATTTGAGAAGGCTGGTATTGAGTATTTCTATACATTGATCGATGATGCTGTTGCAAGAGTAATTCGTTCTGAGGGCGGATATATCTGGGCTTGCAAGAACTATGATGGTGATGTTATGAGCGATATGGTAGCAACTGCATTTGGTTCTCTGGCAATGATGACATCTGTTTTAGTATCTCCGAATGGTTGCTATGAGTATGAAGCTGCTCATGGAACAGTACAGAGACATTATTATCAGTATAAGGAAGGAAAGAAGACTTCCACTAACCCAGTTGCAACAATTTTTGCATGGAGCGGTGCATTCAGAAAAAGAGGAGAGATGGACGGCTTAGAGAAGCTGTGTGATTACGCAGACAAGTTAGAGCAGGCAACTATTGATACAATCGAGTCTGGCATTATGACAAAGGATTTGTCTGCCATCACAACGCTTTCAAATGCACAGACAGTAACTAGTGAGGAATTTCTTAGTGCAATCAGAAGCAGATTGGAGGCATTGCTTGCATGAGTGTTCTGAGAGCAGGAAATACAACACTTGAGGATGGAAAGGTACGCATCTGTGTACCAATTGCCTATGAAACGGAAAAAGAAATTTTAGAAGAGTCTGTGCGCATTGGGAAAAGCAGTGTGGCAGATATTGCCGAGTGGCGTATTGATTGGTATCAGGATGTGTTTCAGCCAAGGAAGAGAAATGCACTTTCGAGAAAAATTCGTGAGAATCTGCAGGGAAAACCGCTTTTAGTAACATTTCGAAGCAGACGAGAGGGCGGTGAGAGGGATATTACTCCCGAAGCGTATCAGGTACTTCTTGATGAAGTAATAGAAAGTAATATCGGAAGTAATACGGTTGATCTTCTTGATGTTGAGCTTAGTCAGGGAATGGCATGTGTACAGGAATTGATAAAACATGCACATCAGATGGGTATTGGTGTGATTGTATCACAGCATGATTTTAAAAAGACACCAGAAGCTTCGAGCCTTATCACAACAATGGAGCAGATGGCAAGCTATGGCGCAGATGTCTGCAAAATAGCAGTGATGCCTCAGTCTCTTGCAGATGTGGCGGCGCTTCTTTCGGCGACAGGAACTATGAAGGAGAATCATCCAGAGACACTTTTAATTACAATGTCAATGGGGCGCACAGGATGTGTGAGCAGGCTTTGCGGCGGCTTATTTGGCAGCGTAATGAGCTTCGGAAGCATGGGAAAAGCCAGTGCACCGGGACAGGTATCAGCCAAAGAGTTGTCAGATGTTTTATGGGCAATTGAGCGGGCAGTTGAATAGTTATAATAAAAAAAGCAGTCAGTTGACTGCTTTTTTTAGATTTACTATATTATTGTCTTACCTTTGGAAGTGTTTCAATAAACTCAGCATTATTTTTTGTGTGTACAAAATGATTTAAAATTTGTTCAATTGCATCATCATTCTTTAGTCCGCTTATGCTTTTGCGGATAGTGGAAACAGCTGTAAGTTCATCTGGTGTCAGAAGCAGATCTTCGCGTCTTGTTCCAGAACGGGTAATATCAATTGCCGGGAAGATACGGCGCTCAGACAGCTTTCTGTCTAATACAAGCTCCATGTTTCCAGTTCCCTTAAATTCCTCAAATACCATATCATCAAGACGGCTTCCAGTGTCAACAAGTGCAGTGGCAAGGATAGTAAGACTGCCACCCTCACGCATATTTCTGGCAGCGCCGAAAAACTTCTTTGGCATATGAAGTGCAGCCGGATCAAGTCCTCCAGAAAGAGTGCGTCCGCTTGGAGTCACGGTAAGATTATATGCGCGAGCCAGACGAGTCAGGCTGTCTAATAAAACCATAACATCCTGCTTATGCTCAACAAGACGCTTCGCACGCTCAAGAACCATTTCAGCAACCTGCTTGTGGTGTTCAGGTGTTTCATCAAATGTAGAATAAATTACCTCAACCTGCTCTCCCTGAATGGATTCACGGATATCTGTAA
>OLIX01002460.1_pt1 | contig 13654 bp, 8 predicted proteins | sample 1601331 | NCBI WGS metagenome assembly OLIX01 (sample SAMEA2452120, study PRJEB22498) | human gut metagenome | biome: human feces; feature: human gut; material: feces | place: Australia | collected 2012 | reverse complement strand
CTGTTAAGGAAGTTAAGCAAGGTAAGATTGACTTTAAGGTTGATAAGAGCGGTATTGTTCATACTTCAATTGGTAAGGTGTCTTTCACTGCAGATCAGATTCGTGATAATGCGAAAGAATTTATCGCTACTATCATCAAATTGAAACCAAGCTCAGCTAAGGGTACCTATATTAAGAGTATTTATCTTTCAAGTACTATGAGTAAGGGTGTCAAGATTGATCCCAAAACTGTAGAAGAAAACTAATAATAAGGAGGAATCATGAGAAAGGAAGATAAAGGCGTTATTATTGGTCAGTTGGCTGAAACCGTTAAGCAATACGGACATTTTTACTTGGTTGACACAACTGCTATGGACGCAGCTAAGACAAGTGAACTGAGAAGAAAATGTTTCAAAGCCGGTATTAAGCTGGTTGTTGTGAAGAATTCTTTGCTTCACAAAGCTCTGATGAGCATGGAAGATGTTGATTTCTCTCCGTTGTTCAATTCTTTGAAAGGTACAACTTCTGTAATGTTTAGCGAAGTAGCTAACGCTCCTGCAAAGTTGTTGAAAGAATACAAAGAGGACATTCCTGCATTGAAGGCAGCTTATGCCGAAGAAGGTTTCTATGTAGGTGCAGATCAACTGGATGCTCTCTGCAATATCAAGAGTAAGAATGAGGTTATCGCTGACATTATTGCATTGTTGCAATCACCGGCGAAGAATGTTATTTCAGCTCTTCAATCAGGTGGTAACACCATTCATGGAGTACTTAAAACTCTGGGCGAACGCGCCGAATAATCAATTTTATAATCAATTAGTAACAAACAATTAAAATCATACAAAAATGGCAGATTTGAAAGCTTTTGCAGAACAATTAGTTAACTTGACAGTAAAAGAAGTTAATGAACTTGCAACTATCCTTAAAGAAGAATACGGTATTGAACCTGCTGCTGCAGCTGTAGCTGTTGCTGCTGGTCCTGCTGCTGGTGCAGCTGCTGCTGAAGAAAAAACATCTTTTGATGTAGTTTTGAAGAGCGCTGGTGCTGCAAAATTGCAGGTTGTTAAAGCCGTTAAAGAAGCATGTGGTCTTGGCTTGAAAGAAGCTAAAGACATGGTAGACGGTGCTCCTAGCACAGTAAAAGAAGGCTTGGCTAAAGACGAAGCTGAATCACTGAAGAAAACTTTGGAAGAAGCTGGAGCTGAAGTTGAGCTTAAATAATATTAGCCTGAGTATCAGGTAATACGGTTAGGAATCCTCTGGTAGAGGATTCTTAACCTTTTTGTGTCTATATTATTATTAAGTTCTACAAAATATTAACAAATGTCTTCAAATACTGAAAATCAAAGAGTTAATTTTGCTTCCATTAAGAATCCGATGAAGTATCCGGATTTCTTGGAAGTGCAATTGAAGTCATTCCAAGACTTTTTACAGTTGGATACCCCGCCCGAAAAACGTAAGAATGACGGGCTGTACAAGGTATTTGCTGAAAACTTCCCTATCGCTGACACTCGTAATAACTTTGTCCTTGAATTCTTGGACTATTACATTGACCCGCCTCACTATTCAATAGACGAGTGTCTGGAGCGTGGCCTCACATACAGCGTGCCCTTGAAGGCGAAATTGAAGCTGTATTGTACTGATCCTGATCATGAAGATTTTGACACAGTCATTCAGGATGTTTATCTGGGTCCTATTCCGTATATGACTCCGAAAGGAACTTTTGTAATTAATGGTGCAGAACGTGTAGTCGTTTCTCAGTTGCATCGTTCTCCGGGGGTATTCTTTGGTCAGAGCGTACATGCTAACGGTACGAAATTGTATTCTGCCCGTATTATCCCGTTCAAAGGTTCATGGATCGAATTCGCAACAGACATCAATAATGTGATGTATGCGTATATCGACCGTAAAAAGAAATTGCCTGTTACTACTCTGCTAAGAGCTGTAGGCTTTGAAAATGATAAAGATATCCTCGAAATCTTTAACTTGGCTGAAGACGTTAAAGTTAACAAGACTAATTTGAAGAAAGTCGTAGGAAGAAAACTCGCTGCTCGTGTTTTGAAAACATGGACAGAAGATTTCGTAGATGAAGACACTGGTGAAGTAGTTTCTATTGAACGTAATGAGGTTATCATCGACCGTGAAACTGTAATTGAAGAGGAGCATATCGATGAAATTATTGATTCAGGCGTTCAGAATATCCTTGTTCACAAGGAAGAGGCGAATTCATCCGACTATTCTATTATATTTAATACTCTTCAGAAAGACCCGAGTAACTCTGAAAAAGAGGCTGTGCTTTATATCTACCGCCAGTTGCGTAATGCAGACCCGGCTGATGATGCCAGTGCCCGTGAGGTTATCAACAACCTGTTCTTCTCTGAAAAAAGATATGACCTTGGTGAAGTAGGCCGCTATAGAATCAACAAAAAGTTGGGTCTGACTACGGATATGGATGTGAAGGTATTGACAAAACAAGATATTATTGAAATCATCAAGTATCTGATTGAGTTGATTAATTCTAAAGCGGATGTTGATGATATTGACCACTTGAGCAACCGCCGTGTACGTACGGTAGGCGAGCAGTTGTCTAACCAGTTTGCGATTGGTTTGGCACGTATGTCTCGTACTATACGTGAACGTATGAACGTACGTGACAATGAAGTGTTTACACCGATTGATTTGATTAATGCAAAGACAATTTCTTCTGTTATCAATTCATTCTTTGGTACAAATGCTTTGTCTCAGTTCATGGATCAGACTAATCCGTTGGCTGAAATCACTAACAAGCGTCGTTTGTCAGCGTTAGGTCCTGGTGGTTTGTCACGTGAGCGTGCCGGTTTCGAGGTTCGTGACGTACACTATACTCACTATGGTCGTTTATGTCCGATCGAAACTCCTGAAGGTCCGAATATCGGTTTGATTTCTTCTTTGTGTGTGTATGCTAAGATTAATGAGCTTGGCTTTATTTCAACTCCTTATCGTAAAGTAGCTGATGGTAAGGTGGATATATCTGATGAAGGTATTGAATATCTGACAGCCGAAGAAGAAGAGGATAAGATTATCGCTCAGGGTAATGCCCCGTTGGATGATGAAGGTAAATTTGTTCGTGAGAAAGTAAAAGCCCGCCGTGATGCTGATTATCCGGTTGTTACTCCTGACCAAGTAGAGTTAATGGATGTTTCTCCACAGCAGATCGCTTCTATTGCTGCTTCTTTGATTCCGTTCTTGGAACATGACGATGCTAACCGTGCATTGATGGGATCGAATATGATGCGCCAGGCAGTTCCTTTGTTGCGTACAGAAGCTCCTATCGTAGGCACAGGTATTGAAAAACAATTGGTTGAAGACTCTCGTACTCAGATTGCTGCAGAAGGTGATGGTGTTGTAGAATATGTAGATGCAACGACTATCCGTATCCTGTACGATAGAAATGAAGATGAGGAATTCGTAAGCTTCGAACCTGCTTTGAAAGAATATAGAATTCCTAAATTCCGTAAAACCAACCAAAGCATGACTATTGACCTTCGTCCTACTTGTGATAAGGGCCAACGTGTGAAGAAGGGTGATATCCTGACTGAAGGATATTCAACTCAGGGTGGTGAGCTTGCATTGGGTAAAAACCTGTTGGTGGCTTATATGCCTTGGAAAGGTTATAATTACGAGGATGCTATTGTATTGAATGAACGCGTTGTACGTGAGGACTTGCTGACTTCTGTACACGTTGATGAATATATTTTGGAGGTCCGCGAAACGAAACGCGGTATGGAAGAATTAACTTCTGATATTCCTAATGTGAGTGAAGAAGCTACCAAAGATTTGGATGAAAACGGTATTGTACGTGTAGGTGCACGTATCGAACCGGGTGATATCTTGATTGGTAAGATTACTCCGAAAGGTGAATCAGATCCTTCTCCGGAAGAAAAATTGCTTCGTGCTATTTTCGGTGATAAGGCAGGTGATGTGAAGGATGCTTCATTGAAAGCTTCTCCGTCATTACGTGGTGTCGTTATTGACAAGAAGTTGTTCTCACGTGTTATCAAGAGTAGAAGTGAGAAGAATGCCGATAAGGCTATTCTGCCTAAACTGAATGATGAATTCGAAGAAAAGGCAGCAAAACTGAAAGATATTTTGATTGAGAAACTATTGGTTTTGACTAATGGTAAGGTTTCCCAAGGAGTGAAAGATTATTTGGGAACGGAAGTTATTGCCAAGGGGGCGAAGTTCACCAAACGCGATTTGGAATCATTGGATTATACTATTATCCAGTTGAGCAAGTGGACAGCTGATGCTCATAAGAATGATATGATTCGCGACTTGGTGATGAATTATTTGAAGAAATATAAAGAATTGGATGCTGAATTAAAGCGTAAGAAGTTTGCTATCACTATCGGTGATGAACTTCCTGCGGGCATTATTCAGATGGCTAAGGTTTATATTGCCAAGAAGCGTAAGATTGGTGTAGGTGATAAGATGGCGGGACGTCACGGTAACAAGGGTATTGTTTCTCGTGTGGTTCGTCAGGAAGATATGCCGTTCTTAGCAGATGGTACTCCAGTAGATATCGTATTGAATCCGTTGGGTGTGCCTTCTCGTATGAATATTGGTCAGATTTTCGAAGCCGTATTAGGTCGTGCCGGAAAAGAGTTGGGTGTGAAATTTGCTACTCCTATTTTTGATGGTGCTTCTATGGATGATTTAAATGAATGGACAGATAAAGCTGGATTGCCTCGTTATTGTAAGACTTATCTTTGTGATGGTGGTACAGGTGAACGCTTTGACCAACCTGCAACAGTGGGTGTAACTTATATGTTGAAACTAGGGCACATGGTTGAAGATAAGATGCATGCCCGTTCTATCGGTCCGTACTCCCTTATTACTCAGCAGCCGCTTGGTGGTAAGGCACAGTTCGGTGGTCAGCGTTTCGGAGAAATGGAAGTTTGGGCGCTTGAAGCATTCGGCGCAGCACATATCTTACAGGAAATTCTGACCATTAAGTCTGATGACGTTGTAGGACGCTCAAAGGCTTACGAAGCTATTGTGAAAGGTGAACCTATGCCAACTCCGGGTATCCCCGAATCTCTGAATGTATTGTTACACGAACTGAGAGGTCTTGGCTTGAGTATCAACCTTGAATAATAAAAAAATATAACTCTTTACATTATAAATAAGGAAGTATGGCTTTTAGAAAAGAAACTAAGATAAAGAGTAATTTCTCGAAAATCTCAATTGGCTTGGCTTCACCCGAAGAAATCCTTGAGAATTCGAGCGGTGAGGTGTTGAAGCCTGAAACGATCAACTACCGTACTTACAAACCGGAACGTGATGGTTTGTTCTGCGAGCGTATTTTCGGTCCGGTGAAAGATTACGAATGTCATTGCGGTAAGTACAAACGTATCCGTTATAAAGGTATTGTTTGTGACCGATGTGGCGTTGAAGTGACTGAAAAGAAGGTCCGTCGTGAACGTATGGGACATATTCAGTTAGTTGTGCCTGTAGCGCATATTTGGTATTTTCGTTCATTGCCGAACAAGATCGGTTATTTGTTGGGGCTGCCTACAAAGAAACTAGACGCTATTGTATATTATGAACGTTATGTGGTTATTCAGCCGGGTGTGAAGGCTGAAGATGGCATTAATAAATATGATTTGCTTTCTGAAGAAGAGTATTTGGATATCTTGGATACACTTCCTAAAGAAAACCAATATTTGGAAGATACAGATCCGAATAAGTTTATTGCTAAGATGGGGGCAGAAGCTATTTATGATCTGCTCTCAACTTTGGATTTGGATGCTTTATCTTATGAATTACGTCATAAAGCAAGTAATGATTCTTCGCAGCAACGTAAGAATGAGGCTTTGAAGCGTCTGCAGGTAGTTGAATCGTTCCGTGCATCTCGCGGACGTAATAAACCTGAATGGATGATTGTACGTATTGTGCCGGTTATTCCTCCTGAACTGCGTCCATTGGTTCCGTTGGATGGTGGCCGTTTTGCTACCTCTGACTTGAATGACTTGTATCGCCGTGTGATTATCCGTAACAACCGTTTGAAGAGACTGATTGAAATCAAGGCTCCCGAAGTGATTTTGCGTAACGAAAAACGTATGTTGCAGGAGGCTGTCGATTCCTTGTTCGATAACTCACGTAAATCAAGTGCAGTGAAGACTGACGCTAATCGTCCATTGAAATCACTGTCCGATAGCTTGAAGGGTAAGCAAGGACGTTTCCGTCAGAACTTGCTGGGTAAGCGTGTTGACTACTCTGCTCGTTCGGTAATCGTTGTTGGTCCTGAATTGAAGATGGGTGAATGTGGTATTCCTAAACTGATGGCTGCAGAGCTTTACAAGCCGTTTATCATCCGTAAGTTGATTGAACGTGGTATTGTGAAGACTGTAAAATCTGCAAAGAAGATTGTAGACCGCAAGGAGCCTGTGATCTGGGATATCTTGGAACATGTCATGAAAGGTCATCCTGTATTGCTGAACCGTGCGCCGACTCTGCACCGTTTGGGTATTCAGGCTTTCCAACCGCATATGATTGAAGGTAAAGCTATTCAGTTGCACCCATTGGCTTGTACAGCGTTCAATGCCGACTTCGATGGTGACCAGATGGCGGTTCACTTGCCTTTGAGTAATGATGCGATTCTGGAAGCACAGATGTTGATGCTTCAGGCTCATAACATTCTGAACCCTGCTAATGGTGCTCCTATTACTGTGCCTGCACAGGATATGGTACTTGGTTTGTATTATATTACCAAGTTGAGAAAAGGGGCTAAAGGTGAAGGCTTGACTTTCTACGGTCCGGAAGAGGCTTTGATTGCTTATAATGAAGGTAAAGTGGATATTCATGCTATCGTCAACGTAGTGGTGAAGGACTTGGACAAAGATGGCAAAATCGTAGATGTGATGATGAAAGAAACCTCCGTAGGGCGTGTGATTGTAAATGAAATCGTTCCAGCGGAAGTGGGGTACTTGAATACCATTATTTCCAAAAAGTCTTTGCGAGATATCATTAGTGATGTTATCAAAGCTGTCGGTGTTGCACGTGCTTGTGAATTCTTGGATGGTATTAAGAACTTAGGTTACTATATGGCGTTCAAGGGTGGTCTGTCATTTAACTTGGGTGATATTATTATCCCGAAAGAAAAAGAAGAACTGGTAAAACGTGGTAATGAGGAAGTGGAACAGATTATGATGAACTATAACATGGGTTTCATTACTGACAATGAACGTTATAACCAGGTTATCGATACATGGACTCACGTGAACAGTGACCTGTCTGATATACTTTACAAGACGATTAAGAATGATGACCAAGGCTTCAATTCAGTATTTATGATGCTTGACTCCGGGGCCCGTGGTTCTAAAGAGCAGATTCGTCAGTTGTCTGGTATGCGTGGTTTGATGGCGAAACCGCAGAAAGCCGGTGCTGAAGGCGCACAGATTATTGAAAACCCTATTCTTTCAAACTTTAAAGAAGGTTTGTCTGTGTTAGAGTATTTTATTTCTACCCACGGTGCTCGTAAAGGTTTGGCGGATACTGCGTTGAAGACTGCTGATGCGGGATACTTGACCCGTCGTCTGGTAGACGTGTCGCATGATGTGATTATTAATGAAGAAGACTGTGGAACACTTCGTGGTTTGGTTTGTACGGCCTTGAAGAATAACGATGAAGTTATTGCTACTTTGTACGAACGTATTCTAGGACGTGTTTCTGTACATGATATCGTCCATCCTACTACTGGTAAACTGATTGTAGCCGGTGGAGAGGAGATTACAGAGGATATTGCGCAGGAAATCGAGGATTCTCCGATTGAAAGCGTTGAAATCCGTTCGGTATTAACTTGTGAATCTAAGAAAGGGGTATGCGCTAAGTGTTATGGACGTAACTTGGCATCCAGTCGTATGGTTCAGAAAGGTGAAGCAGTCGGTGTAATCGCTGCCCAATCTATTGGTGAGCCGGGTACACAGTTGACATTGCGTACATTCCACGCCGGTGGTATCGCAGGTAATATGGCTGCTAATGCAAGCATTGTCGCCAAGAATAATGCACGTTTGGAATTCGAAGAATTACGTACGGTAGATACGGTTGATGAAATGGGTGAGGCTGTGAAAGTGGTAGTCGGTCGTTTGGCTGAAGTCCGCTTTATCGATGTGAATACAGGAATTATCCTGTCAACTCATAACGTGCCTTATGGTTCAAAATTATATGCTGCGGACGGTGATATTGTTGAGAAAGGAAAACTGATTGCTAAGTGGGATCCGTTCAACGCTGTTATTATCACAGAGGCTACTGGTAAGATTGAATTCGAGAGTGTGGTTGAAAACGTAACTTATAAGGTAGAGTCTGATGAAGCTACCGGTCTGCGTGAAATTATCATTATCGAGTCTAAGGATAAGACAAAAGTACCTTCTGCCCATATTGTAACCGAGGATGGTAATTTGATCCGTACTTATAACTTACCTGTGGGGGGGCATGTTGTGGTTGAAAACGGTCAGGCAGTGAAAGCTGGTGACATTATTGTGAAGATTCCTCGTGCTGTAGGCAAGGCTGGTGATATCACCGGTGGTCTTCCTCGTGTTACAGAGCTGTTTGAGGCTCGTAATCCATCTAATCCTGCTGTCGTTTCTGAAATAGACGGTGAAATTACTATGGGTAAGATTAAGCGTGGTAACCGTGAAATTATTGTCACATCTAAGACAGGTGAAGTGAAAAAGTATTTGGTGAATCTGTCTAAACAAATATTGGTTCAGGAGAATGACTACGTTCGTGCCGGAACTCCGCTGTCTGACGGTGCGATTACTCCTGCTGACATTTTGGCCATTAAAGGTCCCACGGCTGTACAGGAATACATCGTAAATGAAGTGCAAGACGTTTACCGTTTGCAGGGTGTGAAGATTAACGACAAACACTTTGAGATTATTGTTCGTCAAATGATGCGTAAGGTAGAAATCGATGAGCCGGGCGATACTCGCTTCTTGGAACAGCAGGTAGTGGATAAGCAAGAGTTTATGGAAGAAAACGATCGTATTTGGGGCAAGAAAGTAGTTGTTGACGCTGGTGATTCTCAGAATTTGCAGCCGGGTCAGATTGTTACTGCTCGTAAGTTGCGTGATGAGAACAGTATGTTGAAACGTCGTGACTTGAAGCCTGTTGAGGTACGTGATGCTATTCCTGCTACATCTACCCAGATTTTGCAAGGTATCACCCGTGCCGCTTTGGGAACTTCGAGTTTCATGTCTGCTGCATCATTCCAGGAAACAACGAAAGTTTTGAATGAAGCTGCTATTAATGGTAAGGTTGATAGATTGGAAGGTATGAAGGAAAATGTGATTTGTGGTCACTTGATTCCTGCTGGTACTGGTCAGCGTGAATTCGAAAAGATTATTGTTGGTTCGAAGGAAGAATATGACCGTATTCTTGCCAATCGTAAGAATGTACTCGATTATAGTGAGGTAGAGTAATTTTAATATATACACTGTAAAAGAGGCTGATTTCTGTCTAAGAAATCAGCCTCTTTAGGTTTATTATAGTAGATGCTATAGGAAAATTATATAGAATAATAAGTATGTTGTATTATTACAAATAAATGTCTATATTTGTACTCCAACCAAAGAATAGGAGTTGGGGATATTGAGATTCAGAATATTTTTTAATGCTAAAGTATAAAATCATGGAAAATGAAAAAAATAATAATCAGTTGCAGATAGAGTTGAAAGAAGAAGTAGCTCAAGGAACGTATGCAAATCTTGCCATTATCACCCATTCCAGTTCGGAATTTATTGTTGATTTTGTGCGTGTAATGCCGGGATTGCCCAAAGCTGGAGTGCAGTCACGTATTGTACTGACCCCTGAACATGCAAAACGTTTGATGTATGCATTACAGGAGAATGTTGCAAAATACGAACGTAATTTTGGACCTATTCGAATGCCGGAAGAAATGAATGGGGGAAATAATGGACCGGATGGAAAAACATTCATTCCTCCTATAAGCGGATTTAAAGGGGAGGCATAAGGGCTTTTGTAGCAAAAATAACATAGTAGTCTGTTTTTCAAAAACTTTTTTTGAGAAACAGACTATTTTTATTAGTAGAAAGTATTGTTTATTAAAATGTTATTCGTAACTTTGCAGCCCAAAATGTATAGTTTTGGACTTAGTATAGCAAATTAATAAACAATATATAATAATTAAAAATCAAACAAAATGCCTACTATTCAACAATTAGTAAGAAAAGGAAGAGAGGTTTTGGTTGAGAAGAGTAAATCTCCGGCACTGGATTCATGTCCTCAAAGACGTGGCGTTTGTGTTCGTGTGTATACTACTACTCCGAAAAAGCCGAATTCAGCAATGCGTAAAGTTGCTCGTGTGCGTCTGACTAACTCTAAGGAAGTAAACTCTTATATTCCGGGAGAAGGTCATAACTTGCAGGAACACTCAATCGTGTTGGTGCGTGGTGGTCGTGTGAAAGACCTTCCGGGTGTACGTTATCACATCGTTCGTGGTACTTTGGATACAGCTGGCGTAGCTGGTCGTACACAAAGACGTTCTAAATATGGTGCTAAGCGTCCTAAAGCAGGACAAGCTGCAGCTCCTGCAAAAGGAAAAGGAAAGAAGTAAACCGTAACTGAATTCCTGAAACAAAGAATATTTAATTTAAGTTTTGGTTTGTTGGAATAAGCTATAAAGGTTGAGTAAATGTTTCAGAGGAAGCGTTGAAGTAAACGGAAAAAGTGCAGCCCCAAACAAAAACATTATTTTGAGAAAAAAATGAGAAAAGCAAAACCAAAAAAACGTGTGATCCTTCCGGATCCAGTATTTAATGATCAGAAGGTTTCTAAATTCGTAAATCACTTGATGTATGATGGGAAAAAGAATACATCTTATGAGATCTTCTATGCAGCACTGGAAACAGTGAAAACAAAACTTCCTAATGAAGAAAAATCATCTTTGGAAATTTGGAAGAAAGCTTTGGATAATGTAACTCCTCAGATTGAAGTAAAGTCTCGTCGTGTAGGTGGCGCTACTTTCCAGGTTCCTACTGAAATTCGTCCTGATCGTAAAGAGTCAATCTCAATGAAAAATTTGATTCTTTTCGCTCGTAAACGTGGTGGTAAATCAATGGCAGATAAACTGGCGGCTGAGATTATTGACGCTTTTAACGAACAGGGTGGCGCTTACAAGCGTAAAGAAGATATGCACCGTATGGCTGAAGCTAACCGTGCATTCGCTCACTTTAGATTCTAATCAAGTAATAATTAATAAGTAAAGGACGAAAATGGCTAAACATGATTTGCATTTGACCCGCAATATCGGTATCATGGCTCACATCGATGCCGGTAAGACAACGACTTCAGAACGTATTTTGTTCTACACTGGCTTGACTCACAAAATTGGTGAGGTGCATGATGGTGCAGCAACAATGGACTGGATGGAGCAGGAGCAGGAACGTGGTATTACTATTACATCTGCTGCTACTACTACTCGTTGGAAATATGCGGGAAATACTTATAAAATAAACTTGATTGATACTCCGGGGCACGTTGATTTTACTGCTGAAGTAGAACGTTCTTTACGTGTCTTGGATGGAGCTGTTGCAGCTTATTGTGCGGTAGGTGGTGTTGAACCTCAGTCAGAAACCGTATGGCGTCAGGCTGATAAATATAATGTTCCTCGTATCGGTTACGTTAATAAAATGGACCGTTCTGGTGCTGACTTTTTCGAAGTTGTTCGCCAAATGAAGGATGTATTAGGTGCAAATGCTTGCCCTGTGGTAATTCCTATTGGTGCTGAAGAGAGTTTCAAGGGGGTTGTTGATTTGATCAAAATGAAGGCTATTTTGTGGCACGATGAAACAATGGGTGCAGATTATAGCGTAGAAGAAATTCCGGCGAACTTGGTTGATGAAGCTAATGAATGGAGAGAAAAAATGCTCGAAAAAGTAGCTGAGTTTGACGATGCTTTAATGGAGAAATTCTTTGACGATCCTTCTACAATCACTGAAGAAGAAATCTTGCGTGCTTTGCGTGCAGGTACATTGAAGATGGATATCGTTCCGATGTTCTGTGGCTCTTCATTCAAGAATAAGGGAGTTCAGACATTGCTTGACTATGTTTGTGCATTCTTGCCTTCTCCGTTGGATACGCCTGCTATCGTAGGTACTAACCCGAGCACAGGAGCAGAGGAAGATCGTAAACCTAGTGAGGATGAAAAAACGTCAGCTTTGGCATTTAAGATTGCAACTGACCCCTATGTCGGACGTTTGACTTTCTTCCGCGTTTACTCTGGTAAGATAGAGGCTGGTTCATATATCTATAACACTCGTTCAGGTAAAAAAGAACGTGTGTCACGTTTGTTCCAAATGCACTCAAACAAACAGAATCCTGTAGAGGTGATTGGAGCTGGTGATATTGGTGCCGGTGTTGGTTTCAAGGATATCCGTACAGGTGATACGTTGTGTGATGAAGATGCACCGATTGTGTTGGAATCAATGGAATTCCCTGATCCTGTAATTGGTATTGCGGTTGAACCTAAGACTCAGAAAGATTTGGACAAGTTGTCTAACGGCTTGGCTAAATTAGCTGAAGAAGACCCGACATTTACTGTTAAGACTGACGAACAGTCTGGACAGACTATTATTTCCGGTATGGGTGAGCTTCATTTGGATATTATTATCGATCGTCTGAAACGTGAGTTTAAAGTAGAATGTAACCAAGGTAAACCTCAGGTTAATTATAAGGAAGCTATCACTAAGACTGTTGAATTGCGTGAAGTTTATAAGAAACAGTCTGGTGGTCGTGGTAAGTTTGCCGATATCATTGTGACAATCGGTCCGGTTGACGAAGACTTTACACAAGGCGGTTTGCAGTTTATTGATGAAGTGAAGGGAGGAAATGTTCCTAAGGAATTTATCCCATCAGTTCAGAAAGGTTTCCAGACCGCAATGAAGAATGGTGTATTGGCTGGCTATCCGCTTGATTCACTGAAAGTAGTTTTGAAGGATGGTTCATTCCATCCGGTTGACTCTGACCAGTTGTCATTCGAAATCTGTGCTATTCAAGCCTATAAAAATGCATGTGCTAAAGCAGGTCCTGTATTGACTGAGCCTATTATGAAACTGGAGGTCGTAACTCCTGAAGAAAACATGGGTGATGTTATTGGTGACTTGAATAAGCGTCGTGGGCAAGTCGAAGGTATGGAATCAAGCCGTTCTGGAGCTCGTATTGTAAAAGCTAAAGTGCCTTTGGCAGAAATGTTTGGTTATGTAACAGCTTTGCGTACTATTACTTCAGGTCGTGCAACATCATCTATGACTTACGATCATCATGCTCAAGTTTCCAGCTCTATTGCTAAAGCTGTACTTGAAGAAGTGAAAGGTCGCGTAGACTTAGTATAATAAAAAAGCAGGGGCAACGGGTTAGCGAATGACTCTTAATCCGGCCCCACTTTATATTTAATCATTTTTAATTTAAAATCTAATGAGTCAAAAAATTAGAATTAAACTGAAATCTTACGATCACAACTTGGTAGACAAGTCTGCTGAAAAGATCGTTAGAACAGTGAAGGCAACAGGTGCTATTGTTAGCGGTCCTATTCCATTGCCTACACACAAGCGTATTTTCACGGTAAACCGTTCGACTTTCGTTAACAAGAAGTCACGTGAACAGTTTGAATTGTCTT
>OLIX01002455.1_pt1 | contig 13690 bp, 10 predicted proteins | sample 1601331 | NCBI WGS metagenome assembly OLIX01 (sample SAMEA2452120, study PRJEB22498) | human gut metagenome | biome: human feces; feature: human gut; material: feces | place: Australia | collected 2012 | reverse complement strand
CTGTGATAGTCTGCCCCGCCTGCGAGCTGGCAAAGCTGTACGGAGATATACCCCAGTGTGACGGCACGGACATATCAGCCTCGGGAAATATTGCCGTAATGACCCGTTGGCGGCTTATCCCCTGGTCAACCGCATCCGGCACGGGACTTATCCCTGTGATACTTCCAAAAGAGATATGTATAAAAAATGATGAAACAGGCTGCTTTTCAAAGGCAGACGCATATCTTGGCGCATCTCCTTCCAATAATGCTTATGCAGTGTTTCACCCTAAAATTTTAATATAAGAAAGGCTTGATGAAAATGTTTAACTCGGAACAGATAATACTGAAACTCAGACAATGGGCAAGCCGGCTGTTCGGACTGTCTGACGGTGTTTTTTACATAAACGGCCCTGAAACACTGCCCCCTCCCCTTACCAAAGAGCAGGAGGAACAGGCATTTGCCATGCTGATGACCGATGACCCCAAAGGACGTGAAAAGCTTATCGTGCATAACCTGCGGCTTGTGGTATATATTGCAAAAAAGTTTGAGTCAACTGGAATATGCGTTGATGACCTGGTTTCCATCGGAACCATCGGGCTTATAAAGGCTGTGAACACCTTTTCGCCCGAAAAGAACATCAAGCTTGCAACATACGCCTCCAGATGTATTGAAAACGAGATACTTATGTTTCTCCGCAAAAGCTCTCAGCACAGGAACGATATCTCCATTGACGAGCCGCTGAACATCGACTGGGACGGGAACGAGCTGCTTTTATCGGATATTCTCGGAACAGATGAGGACACTGTCAACAGCAGCATTGAGGACGATGCGGAAAAAGCAGTGCTCCGTGAAACTGTTGCCTCTCTCCCCCAGCGTGAGCGGATAATCATGGAAATGCGCTTTGGCATGAAAACAGGAAAGGAGATGACACAGAAGGAGGTGGCAGACGTGATAGGCATTTCCCAGTCCTACATCTCACGGCTTGAAAAAAAGATAATAAAAAAACTGAAAAAGGAGCTTGACAGGCAGATGCTGTGATCCTTTTTCAGCTATGATCTTTTTTGCTTTGCGGCTTTGGCTTTTTCTTGCCGAAATACGTAGGTCTGAACCAGTTTACATAAACGCTTTCTATCATTCTTATGGTATAATCGTAAAGGGCAAACACCAGATTTATGAACACCATAACAGCAGCCACCGCATATTCGCCCAGGAAAGCAAAATCTCCGAAGAAATCGTAAACGCCCATTATAAGCGCAATGAGTTTGTACCATATGATAATGGCTACGTTGAAAACTGCCAGCTTGCAGCATATCCGCAGCAGCTTGAATTTTATCTTGTCAAGCCATGGCAGGATTATGGGATAATACCCGAAAAACATTATAAACAGCGTGGAAGCTTCTTTATCGGGCGTGAGGAACAGTGACAGCAGCGACACGGCACAGTATGCGGCAAATGCCCAGCTTGTACTGACTTCCCTTGCCACGACTATCATAAGCGCTCCCGCATAGATAGGAATAGCCATGCTTAGCAGCGGAAAAACGCCTGTCAGGAACATAAGTGTAAGGCACAACGCCGACACTACTCCGCCGACTGCTACCTTATAGCTTGTATGCTTATTGTTCACAGGCATTCTCCTTTCCGACTTTCTATCCAATATGTCATTAGTAAAATATTATATCACATTTCAGCAAAAATGTCAAATAATTTTGTTGAAACAAAACAAATGCCGCCCGATTTTCTCAGGCGGCATCTGCTTTGATTTTATTTCCTTATTACATTTTCAAGAGCCTTTTTCTTCTTTTTATGCACGGCAGCCGCAACTGCTGCAATTATAACTGCTGCGCCGCCTGCGGAAGCTCCTGCTATAAGCGGGATATTGTAGGAATGTTCCTCAGTGGTAATTGTGAAATCACAGGAAGTTACAGTGAAGGTAAGGTATTTGCCGTCCTCCTCAGCATCGACCTTCTGACCGTCAACGAACACCTTTGTGCCGCTTGCACCGTTAAGGGGCAGGAAACGGATAAGGTGGCTCTCTGTGCCGTCATCGGGGATAGAAACGTTCCAGTCGTCACCGCTGACATTTTCCGCAGTCAAGATGTCCTTATCGGTAAATGTACCCTCAGCAAGCATTACAGGGAAGCCGTTCTCTCTGGTCATTTCAGAGGAAATAGTGGTAACATTTTTGAAAAATTCCGCATTTATCACTCCGCCGTAGGTCATATGCTCATAATTATGCTCTTCCCAGCGGGAGAAATATCCGTCCTTCTTGGGAACGGCAGGAAGCTGATCCTCGCTTACAGATTCGCCGTACTTGAAGTCAACAGTGCCCACAATATCATCTTCATTTTTGAAAACAAGAGTAAGCACTCTGAATTCTTCGGGTGTACCGTCCATAGCGATCATTTCTTCATATGTAACGGGATATGCCTTTTCGCTGTAGCTTACGCCGTCAACTGCGCCCACATCTCCGCCTGAGTAAACGTTGTTTTCAAGCTCGCCGTCGCACTCGCCTGCAACAGCTCCTGTGTTTTCATCGGAGTCCAGTATATCAACAAAGCTTATGCAGCTATGGATATCATGTCCGCTGCCTGCGATGCCGCCCACATAATCTCCGCCCTCGATGCGGCACATAGCGCTGCTGCCGTATATTGCTGCAGAGGATTTTCCTGCGATACCGCCTGCATAGCCGCCGTCAGTGGACTGAACGGAGCCCATTCCAATGCTGTTGATAACGCAGCCTGTGTCCATCTCGCCCACAATGCCGCCGACGTTATCCTTCTTTGAAATTACTTCGCCGCTGTTTACGCATTCACGTACAACTGTTCTGGACTGATATACAAAATCGTAGGAACGGCTTCCGACCTTTTCGATATCACCCTCGGGGTCAATGGAATTTTCAATGCCCATGGTTCCCGCAATGCCGCCGACGCTTACATCGCCGTTTATCTGACCATAATTCTTGCTGGCAGATATTTTGCCCTCTGCCCAGCCGCCCTTATCCTCGGCGGATATATCCTGAGTGTAGTCCGAAAGCTCAGTGGGCTTGTCGTTAAGCTCATCAACAAGGTCAAGAACAGCGTCGCTGACCTCGGAAGCCTTGTCGTTTATCTGCCTGAAGTCCTCGGAAAGGATATCTACGGAACCGCTGGTGCTGTCGTTGAGCACGCTGAGGCTGTCAAGCAGCTTCTGAATGCTGTCGGAAAGGGTATCTCTCTTTTCGATGAAAGCATCATCAGCACCTGTAAAGCTTATCTCGGGCTTGCCTGCGAAATAGTCAATAATATCGTGAACGCAGTCCATTCCGTCAGATATGTAGGTCACGGAATCATTTCCGTACTGAACTGCTTCCTCTGCCTTGTATGCAGCTGCAATAAGCGATGCGGACGCATCATCTACATAATCCCATGCGTCCTGGATACGGTCTATCAGCGACTGTGCCGACTCCCCTGCACTGTCAACGCCGTCAGCAGACTTTTTCAGATATTCGATAACATCATAAAGGCTGCTTATATTTACATCCGGGTATATGATAGTTGCGGTGGGAGCGTTGTCAATGGTATCACGGATATCATCGGAGCATCTTTCAAGCACGTCTTTAAGGTTGCTTGCCGCATCTGAATTGACCAAATCGGAAATGCCGTCTATCAGATCTGAAAGGCCGTCGAAAAATTCCGAACCTGAACCCTCCGAAAGAATATCAAGGATATCGCTTATGTATGTGTCATACGCCTCGGGATCCCTGATACCTGCATCATAAAGGGTCTTGATGGCGTCAAGGTCATCTTCTGCCTTGTCAAGATCATCTGCCAGGCTGTCGGAAACTCCGCTCAGCTTCTCCAGAGCATTCTTTATCTTCTCAACAGCGTCCTTTGTTTCCGCAGAATCATTGTAATTTTCAAGAGCATTCAGCATATCGGTAATTATTCTCTTGATATTTTCATTGGTGTCCTTGAAGTCGTCCAGATTATCTTTCAGCGAATCAATGGCATCTTTCATTGAATCTTCATCGCCAAGACCCGAATTAAGGGAAGAAAGGCTGTCACGGAGATTTTTGTTTGCATCGCCCAGAGATTTTATGGAGTCTGACAGGTCTTTAAGTCCTGGGAAGATTATATCAAATGCCTGATCTGTGCTGTCAAGCGAATCAGCCATCATATCCCCTGCTTCCCAGAGGGTGTCAAGGGCATCTGTCATGGAATCGGAAGCCTTTGAAAAGCTGTCTGAAGCAGGCTCGGACATATCTATCAGGTCAGACACACGGGCGCTCAGCTCGTTTATGGAATCAATATTTGAATTGATCACCCTGTCCGCCTCGTCAAGGAAATCATCGGAATCGGAACGCACCTGCTGGAGTATATCAATGGTATCGTCCATATCGCCCGAAACCTGATTTGACGAATTGTTGGCATCATCAATAGTCCGGTCAATGATGTCGTTCATTTCATCAAGGCGGTCACGGAGCTTGTTCATGCCTGTTTCGGAGAAAAGCAGTGAGAAATGCGGCTCTGCCTGACCCACGATTCCTCCTGTATCCTTTCTGCCGTTGATAGTTCCATAGTTTTCACAGCGGCTGATATAGCCGTTCTGCCTGCCGCATATGCCGCCGATGTTATATCCGATGTGGGGATAGCCTACCATTCCCCTGTTTATGCAGTTCTGGATAGAGCCTGTTGAATAGCCTGTTATACCACCGCAGTCTGTGATATCTGCAGCACTTTCGGTGGAATACAGGTCCTCGAATTTCAGGTTATCAAGGTCAAGGGACGAATCAGTGGCGTTGGTATTTACGGAAGAAGCGTTCTCGCACTGCATGATAAAGCCTGTGTTCTGTCCCGCAATTCCGCCTGCAAAATGGTTAGCTTCTATTCTGCCAAGGCTCTTGCAGGAAGCTACCATTCCGTTTTCATCGTTAAGTCCGACTATTCCGCCGCACTGCTCCTTGCCTGTGATAACACCGTTAAAAGTACAGCCGTAAATGGTTCCTTTGTTAACGCCTGCAATGCCTCCGCATTTCTTTGCAGAGCCTGAAGGTGAAACCTTTCCCGACACATTGAGATTTTTTACACGTCCTGTTTTTTCAACATATCTGAACAGACCCATAACAGAGCCGTTGTCAGTAATGGAAAAGCCGCTTATTTTATGGCCGTTTCCGTCAAAGACACCGCCGAATGAGGAAACGGAAACGAATTCCTTGTCGGCAAAGCTGATATCCGCATTGAGCACAAAGGTCTTGCCAACGGAATAGCTGTCAAGGGTGCAGTTCTTTGCAAACTCGGCAAACTCCTCTGCCGAGTTGATATATATCACGTCGGACTTATCGGCAGATATCTTTGCGGAAGCCGAATAATCCTCCGCATACACTGCGGGAACTGCGGAGCAGATATTTGCGCACATTGTAAGAGCGGCGACAGCGGCTGAAATTCTTTTAATTCGATCCATCAGTAATTTCCTCCCTTTCGCCCTGAGAATTATCCTCTTCACCGTCAGTCAGTCCGTCAACGTTTTTGCTTTCAATGCGTGCGTCAACATCACCGATGATGATACCGTTGACTATCGCATCAATGCGTCCGTTAACATAGCCGTGAACAAGGCCTGTAACAGCGATCTTTCCACTTGAGACCTGAGTGCGCTCACGCTTCTTGATAGTAAAGGAAGTCTTTTCGATGATAGTATCGCCCAGAAGAAGTATCTGAGGAAGTACGCCCATTACGAGAACGATGGAAATAAGGGTACCACGTCCGAGGCAGACACCGATAGACGAAATAGTTCCGTTTGATGAAAGCACACCGATAAGTGCGCCTGCTGCTGCAAGTATTGCACCTGATGTGATGATAGTGGGGAACGCCTGATTAAGTGTCTCGGTTATAGCCTGCTTGATAGGCATCTGCTGCTTAAGCTCCATATAACGGCTTGAAATTACGATAGCGTAGTCGATATTTGCACCCATCTGAATGGAGTTTACGATAAGGTAGCTGAGGAAGAACAGAGGTGAATCCTCGAAATAAGGGAATGAGAAGTTCATCCAGATACTTCCCTGAATTACCGCAATAAGCAACACAGGAAGTCCTGCCGAATTAAAGGTGAACAGCAGGATTATGATAACGAACAGTGCGGAAAGGATACTGATTATCAGGTTATCATTTACGAAGGACGATGAAAGGTCATAGTCACTTGTGGAGTTACCGACGATGTAAACATTATCGGAGGGGTAGAACTTGTATGCTTCATCGTGGATAGTTCCGAGAAAATCAAAGGTCTGAGTTCCCTCTTCAGGGAGATTCAGGTAAACAAGGATTCGGCTGTAGTCATCGCTCTGGAGCTGAAGCTTTGCCTTGTTGAGCTGTGAGTGGAGATCCTCAAGTGTGTTCATAAGGTCATCATCAAGTGTAACATAGCCCTTATCGACCTCGTCATATGCAAACATGAACATATCAATGAGGGGCACGCTGTAGCTTTCAAGACCGTTTACAACATCGCCGTAGTCCTCGTCGTTGATGGCATAAGCCGCATAAAGCACCTTTGCCACTTCATAATCAAGACCCACAAGCTCGGAGAACTGTCTGGGAGTAAGCTTATCGGTAAGGACATAACCGTCCATTGCCTCGATATTTGCAAGACCCATTACCGAGTCAACTTCTTCATAATTACTCAGACGGTTTATGAGCTTGCTTTCACTCTCATAGTCGCCTGCAGGGACCACAAGGGCAGCAAGATTTGTTTTGCCGAAGTTATCCTTTATCTTCTGTTCAGCTATCTGCTGGTCGCTGACACGGGTGGTTTTAAGGTCACTGGTTCCGTAGCAATAGGGGCACTGATTGGAGAAAATAAAGCCCACAATAGCTAATACAACGAACACAGGGGGGATAACATATTTGGTTGCAAAGGCAAATTTGCCCACTGCCGAAATTTTGGGAACGAAGTTCTTATGCACGCTCTTGTCGATAAGATTTGAGAAGAGCATGATAAGTCCGGGCATAAGAGTAAATACGGACAGAAGGCTGAACATGATAGCCTTTATCAGTACCATTGCAAGATCGGCACCGATCCTGAACTGCATGAACGCCAGTGCGATAAGACCCGATACAGTGGTCAGGGAGCTGGAAGATATCTCCACTATCGCCTTACTGAGGGCTGTTATACAAGCCTCACGGGGAGCCATTTTCTCATGCTCCTCGCTGTATCGGTGGATAAGGATAATAGCATAGTCAATAGCCAGAGCCAGCTGAAGAACGATTGTTACGGAGTTTGATACGAAAGAAATGGTTCCCAGCAGGAAGTTGGTTCCCATATTTATAAGTGCTGCCGCAACGAATGTTATGAGCAGCACGGGAACCTCCGCATAGGCTCTTGACGTAAAGGTAAGCACCAGTATAATGATAACTGCCGCAATAAGCGTTACGACATTCATTTCCTGAGCCAGCTCGGAAGATGTATCAACACCGACCTCGCCCGATACATAAAAGTCATAATCGGAGAGCATCTCCTTGATGCCATTCATAGCATTGACGCTTATCTCGTCATCAGCCTCACCGTCAAATGTAACGGAGAAAAGTGCTGACGAATTTTTATAGTGATCCTCCGAATCATCAAATGCGACCTCGGATACACCCTCGATATTTTCTATTGCGTCCGATATGCTTTCCGCCTTGTCATAGGTGATATTTGATACCATTACCGAAGCAGAACCGTATGTAATAAACTCATCGTCCATAAGAGTAAGACCCTGACGGGTTTCGGTGCTGTCGGGAAGGTATGTGGTAAGATCGTCCTCGACCTTTACCCAGTTACGTGAAAAAAAGCTGAAAATTATCGCAAAGATCCACAGCAGAAAAAACAGATTTCTTTTATCAACAATGAACGAAGCCAGTTTATACATAAACGACTCGTTCTCTTCTGCATTCTGCGGAATTTTATCTTTTGACAAAAATAGCACTCCTTTCGCTGTTTTATACAAATATTCTACCATAATTTAAGTGAACTTGCAATATACAAAAATAACTGAGTGTCAAAAATATTTAGACATTTTTGGGAAAATGTCTGGAAAAGTCCTGCGGGATATGTTATAATGTTAATCAGCATATCATTCTGAACATATATGACCAACCGTGAAAGGATACTTTAAAATGCCTAATACAAAGACAGCCGCACCTATTAAATATCAGCTTGCTGCCGCTCTGAAATCTCGCCTTGTAAACTCTTCACTGGATAAAATAACCATAAAAGAACTGACTGATGACTGCGGAGTAAACCGCCAGACCTTCTACTACCATTTTGAGGATATCTATGACCTGCTGAGGTGGCTTTGCAGCATTGAAGCTGAACAGGTAATGCGCTTGCAGGACAGCTCTGTGTCATGGGAGGAAAGCTTCGGACGGCTGTTGAATTATCTTTCGGAAAACAAGAGCTTCTGTCTATCGCTGCTAAATTCAGTTGAGCACCGATATCTGAAAAATATCCTGACAGATTATATGCAGGCGCTTACAAAAAAAGCAATCTACTCGGAGCTTGCCGGTCTTGGCAAGGACGTTGAAGCAAAGATACGTGAAAAGCAGGATATATTCGATTTCAACGTGACTTTTTATTCTCAGGCTGCCGCCTCAATGATGGAAAGCAAGCTTCTTGGGGATATCCAGCTTTCAAACGAGAAATTCATCGAATACATGGAATTTGTCATTGAAAACAATCTCCGTGGAATTGCCGCAATGATGTAACAACTAAAAATATCGGGCTGATGTACCGTTTGATGCGGTCCATCAGTCCGATTTGTTTTATCAGATATTTGCAGCGATAACGTCGCCCATTCCGGAGCAGGTAACGTGCTTCATGCCCTCGGACATGATATCACCTGTGCGGTAACCGTCCTTGAGAGCCTTGTCAACAGCCGCTTCAACTGCGTCAGCTTCCTTATCCATATCAAAGGAATAACGGAGAAGCATAGCTGCGGAAAGAATTGTGGCAATGGGGTTTGCCTTGTTCTGACCCGCAATGTCGGGAGCAGATCCGCCGCTGGGCTCATAAAGCCCGAACTTAGTATCGTTAAGGCTTGCGGAAGCCAGCATTCCGATAGAACCTGTTATCATGGAAGCTTCATCGGAAAGGATATCGCCGAACATATTTTCGGTGAGGACAACATCGAACTGAGCAGGATCCTTTACCAGCTGCATTGCACAGTTATCCACCAGCATATGCTCATAGGATACCTCGGGATAATCCTTTGCTACCTCTTCAACGATCTTTCTCCAGAGTCTGGATGAGTCAAGAACGTTTGCCTTGTCAACGCTTGTTACCTTTTTTCTGCGCTTCATGGCAATGTCAAAGGCACGTATTGCGATTCTTCTTATCTCGTTCTCGTTGTATGTAAGGGTATCTGTTGCGGTAACAACGCCGTCCACGGTCTCAGTCTTTCTTGCGCCGAAGTAAAGACCGCCTGTAAGCTCACGCATTATCATCATGTCAAATCCCCTGTCGGCGATCTCAGCCTTTAAGGGGCAAGCGTCCTTAAGCTCGCTGTAAAGCACTGCGGGACGAAGATTTGCAAAGAGGTTAAGGGACTTTCTCAGCTTCAGAAGTCCTGCCTCGGGGCGCTTGTCCGCAGGGAGCTTGTACCAGGGTGAAGTAGCTGTGTTTCCGCCGATAGAGCCCATAAGAACTGCATCTGCTGCCTTTGCCCTTGCAATGGTCTCATCTGTAAGAGGAACGCCGTTTGCATCAATGGAGCAGCCGCCCATAAGGAGCTGGTCATACTCAAATGTGTGACCGAATTTCTTTGCCACGCTGTCAAGGACCTTCATAGCCTCGGTCACTATCTCTGGACCGATGCCGTCGCCCTTTATAACTGCGATTTTCTTATTCATAACGATTCTTCCTTTCGGGAAAAGCTCCCGCTTTATTTTACTTTTTCAGGGAATTGAGCAGTCCGCCTGCTGCGATTATCTCCTTGATGAACTCAGGGAAGGGCTGCGCCTGATAGGTGTGACCCTTGGTCTTGTTGGTGATAACGCCTGTGTCAAAGTCGATCTCAACCTCATCGCCCTTGTCGATATCCTTTGCAGCTTCATCGCATTCAAGTATAGGCAGAGCGGTGTTGATGGCATTTCTGTAGAAAATTCTTGCGAATGTAGATGCGATAACGCAGGAAATTCCGCTGGTCTTAATAGCAATGGGAGCGTGCTCTCTTGAAGAACCGCAGCCGAAATTCTGCTCAGCTACCATTATGTCGCCGGGCTTTACGTTTTTTACGAAATCAACGTCGATATCCTCCATGCAGTGAGCCGCAAGCTCCTTGTGGTCGGCAGTGTTAAGATATCTTGCAGGAATGATAACGTCGGTATCAACGTTATCTCCGTATTTATGAACTTTTCCGCAAACCTTCATTTATAACAAATCCTTTCAAAACATTATCTACGGCTTTATCAGCATTCGTAATCAACGCATTTTCTGTCGCAGACAACAGAGCGAACATATGTCGCAACAGCAACGTGCTCGGGATTGGTCTGGTATGCCTTCAATGCGCTTTCATCGGTAAATTCCGTATCAAGCATAACATCTCCTGTGGAAGAGGGCAGCAGGTCGATATTGACCTTTACGCTTGTCATTCCGGGGATCCTGCCTGCAAGTCCTTCAAGACCGCTTTTAATCTTTTCAGCAGCAGCTCTTTTTTCACTGTCGGAATATTCGGATTTAAGAGTCCAGATAATAACGTGCTTTACCATGATTATCCTCCTTACATTACCTCTGAGGGATCAGAGATCTTACCTGTTATAGCCGAAGCTGCCGCAACTGCGGGAGATGCAAGATAAACCTCAGACTCGGGGTGACCCATACGTCCTACAAAGTTTCTGTTGGTGGTGGCAACTGCTCTTTCACCCTTTGCAAGGATACCCATATGACCGCCGAGACAAGGGCCGCAGGTAGGTGTGGAAACTGCGCAGCCAGCTTCTATAAATGTTTCCATATATCCGTTCTTTATGCAGTCAAGATAAACCTGCTGAGTTGCGGGGATAACTATGCAGCGTACATTCTTTGCAACGTGTCTGCCCATGAGTATCTTTGCAGCCATTGCCATATCCTCGAGACGGCCGTTTGTGCAGGAACCGATAACGACCTGATCTATCTTTACCTCGCCGCACTCATCGGTGGTCTTTGTGTTTTCGGGAAGATGAGGGAAGGAAACTGTGGGCTTTATCTTTGAAAGGTCGATGTCATAAACAGCATCATACTCTGCATCGGCATCAGCCTCATATATCTTGTACTCACGGTCAACTCTGCCCTTCTGATATTCAACTGTTATATCATCAACAGCAAAAATACCGTTCTTTGCGCCTGCTTCGATAGCCATATTTGCCATTGAAAGACGATCGTCCATAGAAAGTGATTTAAGACCCTCGCCTGAAAATTCCATTGACTTGTAAAGAGCGCCGTCAACGCCGATCATGCCGATGATATGGAGGATAACGTCCTTGCCCATTACATACTCATTGAGCTTGCCTGTAAGGTTGAACTTGATAGCAGAGGGAACCTTGAACCAAGCCTCGCCTGTTGCCATACCTGCGCACATATCTGTGGAACCAACGCCTGTGGAGAATGCTCCAAGAGCGCCGTATGTACAGGTGTGGCTGTCTGCGCCGATGATACATTCGCCGCTGGCTACGATGCCTTTTTCGGGAAGCAGAGCGTGTTCGATGCCCATTTCGCCGACATCATAATAATTCTTGATGTTGTACTTTCCTGCAAAAGTCCTGCACTGGAGTGAATTTGTTGCGGACTTGATGTCCTTATTGGGTGTAAAATGGTCCATAACCATTGAGATCTTAGTGTTGTCAAAAACGCTTGTAAAGCCTGCTTTTTCAAACTCGTTGATAGCAACGGGAGTGGTAACATCGTTTCCGAGGACCATATCCAGCTTACATTTGATGAGCTGTCCTGCTTCAACCTTATCAAGACCTGCGTGAGCCGCAAGTATTTTCTGAGTCATAGTCATACCCATAACTGAATTTCTCCATTCCCGACGGAAATTATAGTGGTGCGCCCGCCGAATACACCATATTTTCCGCCGCCCTGCAATATACAGGACGGCGGGATAAAAACAGCTTAGCTGTTCATTTTTGCCTTATAGTCTTCCTTGAGCTTTTCAAGACGCTTGCTGTCCTCAGCACGCTTTGTACGTGCCTCCTCCTGAAGCTTTCTTGTCTCGTCGATACCGTTTACGATAGTCTCCCATGTCTTTTCAAGAGTCTCTACCTTGATAGAGCTGCCCATTGCAAGCTGAGTTGTGAGCTTGGTCTGGTCAACGGTATTCTGAGCATTTTTGAGAAGAAGCTCATTTGTCTTATCATCAAGAGCCTTCATTGCATTTGCCTGGATACGCTGTCTCTTGAGCATAACAGCCTGAGCAAGAGCCTGCTTGAATACAGGCATTGTGATGATGAAAGCGGAATTTATCTTTCTGATAAGATTGATGTTTGAAAATTCCATTGCCTTGAGCATGGGAACGGTCTGCATTGCAACATTTTCCGCAATTTTCAGATCCATTACACGCTGCTCCATGATAGATCTTGTCTGCTCGAGAGTCTGGAGATCCATTGCAGCTGTGCCGGAATCGGGATTGTTCTGTACCTTTACCTTGAAGTCCTCGATGTACTGGTCAAGCTCCTTGACTGCCTGTTCTCCCGCCATGATGTACTTCACAAGTTCCTGGTAATAGCCGAGGTTCGCGTCGTACATGTTGTCAAGCTTGGTGTTGGCATCGCCGATCTCGTTTTCGTACTTCTTGAGCTGAACGTAGATCCTGTCGACCTCGCTGCCCATCGTTTCGTACTTGCCGATGATCTTCTCAAGCTTCTTCTTGAGATTTCCGAAGAAGCCCGGCTTCTCGTCCTGTATCTCCTTAATATCGAACTTATCCATAATGCTAGCAAGTTCCTTGAGCATTACGCCGGTGTCGTTCACCTGGTCTATCGTCATGGATTTCAGCACCTGGTCGGAAGCCTTCGAGATCTCCTCTGCCGCCTCTGCGCCGAACTTAACGATGGTGTTGGAATCGTTGAGGTTGATGGTGCTCACAAGCTTGTCGATCTCCTCGCTGGTGGCAAGCTCCTGCTTGATCTGGTCAGCCGTTACCTGAATATTGAAGTTCTTCGCTTCCTCGATCTTCACATCGAGCGCAGCTTCCTCGGGGGTCTTTGCAAGAGTGGTCGCCGGAGCAGTCTGGGGCTGTACCGCTGGCTGCATCTGAGAGCCGGGTGTAAACTGTAATCCCATAATCGTTTGTTCCTTTCGAATTTACTTTCTGAACAGCCTGCCGAAAAATCCGCCGTTCTTCTGCTCGGAGGGTATCTTAAACTTCGGCACCTCCATATTGTAGAGAAACTCGTTCTGAGTATGCTCCTCGAATGCGTCCGCAGAAACGAACGTTTCGAGATTCTTGTACCCCGTCGGGGTGTATATCAGTATATCAAAGCCGATAAGATTGCACAGCACAAGCTGAATACACTCCTCAAGAGAAAAGGTCTGCTCCACTGCGTCTATCCATATCAGCTTCGGGAGCTGCTTCGTGAAATCAAAGCTTTGCAGCAGCTTCATGAACTCCTTGTCGAGGTTCAGCCCGAAATGCATCACCGAGCACATAAGCTCGTCGCCCTGAAGCTTCAGAAACCCGCTGTCCGCCGCTTCCTGGAGCTTGAACAGGAGGATATCCTGTATTCTGTCC
>OLIX01002450.1_pt1 | contig 13699 bp, 9 predicted proteins | sample 1601331 | NCBI WGS metagenome assembly OLIX01 (sample SAMEA2452120, study PRJEB22498) | human gut metagenome | biome: human feces; feature: human gut; material: feces | place: Australia | collected 2012 | reverse complement strand
GTGCTGCCTGCTTTAACGCTGGGCATAGTTATGGCGGCCAAATACACCCGCCAGGTGCGCGCAACGGTGCTTGAAGAGCTTAACCAGGATTATGTTGTCGGCGCGCGTGCCCGCGGCATGAGCGAAAGCCATATTTTATGGAAGGAAGTTCTGCCGAACGCCATGCTGCCGCTGATTACCCTGCTGGGATTATCCTTTGGCAACCTTTTGGGCGGCGCGGCCGTTGTTGAAATAGTATTTTCGTGGCCGGGGCTTGGCTACCTTGCCGTACAATCAATTATTTACCGCGATTTTCAGCTGGTGCAGGGCATAGTGCTGTGGATAGCGCTGATGTATATGGTAATTAACCTTATAGTTGATATTTCCTATAATCATCTTGACCCGCGCTTAAGAAAGGCAGGTAAATAATATGCAGATACTTATAAATGGTTTAAAAACCAACCGTGCCTTTGCGGTATCAAGTTTTTTTGTGCTGCTGCTTATTGCTGTGGCACTGGCAGCGCCGTTAATTGCGCCGTATGACCCGCTTGAAGCAGTAATGCAGAACGCTTACCTGCCGCCTTCCGCGGAGCATTTATTCGGCACAGATAAACTGGGGCGCGATAATTTCAGCCGCATTTTGTACGGCGCAAGCTATTCGCTTTCGAGCGTGCTGCTGCTTGTAACAATTATTTTTGCGGTTGGCACAACGCTGGGCGTACTGGCAGGCTATTACGGCGGCAAGGTGGATATCGTCATTATGCGCATTTCCGATATAATGATTTCTTTTCCGGGCATGATTCTGGCCATAGCCGTTGCCGGTATTTTGGGCGGCAGCCTTATTAACGCCATTATAGCGCTGACGATTGTAACATGGACCAAATATGCGCGCCTTGCACGCAGCATGGTTTTAAAAATAAAAAAACGCGATTTTGTAGAAGCCGCAATAGTTAACGGCGGTACTTCAACACATATATTATGGAAACATATCCTGCCTAATATTCTGCCGCTGATGGTAATAACGGCGGCGTCCGATATCGGCGCCATGATGATGGAGCTGGCAGGGCTTTCGTTTCTCGGCTTCGGCTCACAGCCGCCTGCGCCGGAATGGGGCTTAATGCTTAACGAAGGAAGGCAGCAGCTGCAAACGGCACCGTGGCTGATGATTTTCCCGGGCCTTGCAATTTTTGTTACGGTAGTAATTTTTAACCTGTGGGGCGACGCATTGCGCGACGTACTCGACCCGCGCCAGGAAGAATAAAAACTGTTTAATGGATGGTATATAACGGAAAGGAAGATGTATTTATGAAAAAAGCAGCAAAAATTACGGCAGCACTTGCCATAATGGGATTACTTGCTTTTGCGGCAGCAGGCTGCGGCGGTGATGATTCCGCAAAAAGCGGTGCGGCTAAAGATACGGTAAAATTTGGTGTTACCAACTTTGCAGACAGCCTTGAACCTACCGATAATTTCTTCAGCTGGGTTGTAATGCGTTACGGCCTTGGCGAATGCCTTGTTAAATTTGACGATAAAATGAATCTTACTCCGTGGCTTGCCGAAAGCTGGTCTATCAGCGACGATAAGCTGACCTGGACTTTTAAAATTAATGATAAAGCGGTATTCAGCAACGGCAACAAAGTAACTGCCGACGCCGTAAAAAAATCCATTGAACGTACTTTTGAAAAATCCAACCGTGCGGAAACTTTCTTCCAGTTCGACAGCATTACTGCCGACGGCCAGAATTTAATTATCAAGACCAAAAATCCGGTGCCGACTCTGCCGGGCATGCTGGCCGACCCGCTGTTCATTATTATTGATACCAGCGTAACTGACCGCGATTATGCAAAACAGGGGCCTATCTGCACCGGCCCGTATATGGTTAAGGAATACAGCAAGGCCAAAGCCGTTATGGAAGCAAACCCCAATTACTGGGACGGCAAAGTTCCGTTTAAAGTTGCCGAAATTCCTACCATTGATGACCCCAACACCCGTGCAATGGCTTTGCAGTCGGGCGAAATTGATATGGCAATCAATATAGCTTCCGGCGATTTGCAGCTGTTCCAGGATAAAGCAAAATACAATATTTCCGAACTTGCTTCGCTGCGTACCGTACTGGCGCAGATTAATATGAACGAAGGACGCCCGTGCCACGACCCGAAAGTACGCGCTGCGCTTATCAGCTGCCTTGACCGTGAAACCTACAACAAAGTTTTGCTTAAGGATACCTTCATTACAGGCAAAGCGCCCATTCCGCCTTCTTTGGATTACGGCTTTGACCAGCTGACCGACCCGAATGCCTATAATGTGGAACGCGCAAAACAGCTTTTGGCGGAAGCCGGCTGGAAAGATACCAACAACGACGGTTATGTGGATAAAAACGGCAAAAACCTTGAACTTGACTTTATTTATTACAGCGGACGCTCTGAACTGCCGCTTTATGCAGAAGCAACCCAGTCCGACGCTAAAAAAATCGGCATTAAGGTTAATATGAGAAATATTGACTACAACGTGCTTGACCCAATCCGCCAGAGCGGCGATTTTGACCTTTGCATTTCCAATATTCTTACTGCCAACAGCGGCGACCCTGCCGTATACCTTAACTGGTACTGGAAAACCGGCGACCCGCAGAATGCTACCGGTTACAGCAATCCCGAATATGATGCTCTGAGCGACAGGCTTGCGGTTGAATTTGACCCTGCCAAACGCCGCGATTTAATGATTCAGATGCAGCAGATTCTGCTTAACGACGGCGCAGGTTTGTTCTTTGGCTATCCTAAAACAAATATGGTAAGCAAAGTAACCTTGAAAAACGCCGATATTAAACCGGCAGATTATTACTGGCTGACCAAAGATGTTGCCCCTGCTGACTAAGCTGCAAAGAAGGGATTAAATTAATGCTTCTTGATGTAAAAAATCTGGACATCAGTTACGGCAGCAAACTTACCGTATCGGGTGTAAACATTCAACTTGATAAAGGCGAAATTCTGTCAATTGTAGGCGAATCGGGCAGCGGCAAAACAACCGTTATCCGTGCCATTATGGGCTGCCTGCCCGGCAGAGGGCATGTTTCGGGCGGCAGCATAAATTTTGACGGGCGCGATATGCTGAAAAACACGCGTGAGGACTGGCGTAAAATCAGCGGCCGCGAAATGTCGATGATTTTTCAGGACAGCGGCAACATGATAAACCCCATCCGCCGCATAGGCGAACAGTTTACAGATTACATTCTTGCTCACGCTCCGCAGAAATCGAAGGCGGAGGCCGCGGAAATGGCGAAAGATATGCTTAATAAAGTACGCCTGCCGAACCCGCAGAACATTATGAACAGTTATCCCTTTGAACTTTCGGGCGGCATGCGCCAGCGCGTGGGAATTGCCATGGCCATGATGTTCAGCCCCAAGCTGCTTTTGGCAGACGAGCCTACCAGTGCGCTTGACGTTACCACGCAGGCACAGATAATACGCCAGATTGTTGACGTGCGCAATGAATATAATGCGGCGGTGATTTTGGTAACGCATAACATTGGTATGGCTTCGTATGTATCTAACAAACTGATGGTTATGAAAAACGGGCATGTGGTGGAAAACGGCGGGCGCGAAATTATTGAAAACCCGCAGCACGCCTATACCAAAGAACTGCTTGCGGCTGTGCCGGTATTGGGAGATAAGAAATATTATGAACGCTGAAGCACCTGTAATTTTACAAATTAAAAATTTAACAAAAAAATTTGCGGCCGAAGGCGGAAAAATGCTGACGGCCTGTGATAATGTTACCCTTAACGCCTTTGAAGGGCAGACGCTTGGCATTATAGGCGAATCGGGCTGCGGCAAAAGCACGCTGGTGCGCACTATTTTGCAGATACATCCGGCAAGCGGCGGCGAAGTTATTTTTGACGGGCAGGATATTTTAAAACTGCGCGGTGAAGCGGCACGCCAGAACAGGCGTAAAATACAAATGGTGTTTCAGGACCCGGCAGCCGCTTTTAACCCCAAAATGAAGGTTAAAGAAATTGTTTGTGAACCTTTGCTGAATTTTGGGCTGATAAAAAAGAGCGAAGTTGATGCCAAAGCGGCGGAACTTTTGCGTATGGTAGAACTGCCGGAAGATTTTAAGGACCGTTACCCGCATAACATGAGCGGCGGCCAGCGTCAGCGTTTGGGCATTGCGCGCGCGCTTTCGCTGGAACCAAAGATTGTGGTGTGCGACGAAGCTACAAGCGCGCTTGACGTTTCGGTGCAGGAAAAAATCTGCGAGCTTTTGGTGCGCCTGCAGAAAGAAAAAGGCATTACCTACCTTTTTATCTGCCACGATTTGGGGCTTGTGGATTTAATGTGCCACCAGATTGCCGTTATGTATTTGGGCAATATCGTGGAATATATCGGTTATGGAAGGCGCATCAGCACCGAGGGCATGCACCCTTATACAAAGGCGCTGATGAAATCGGTGTTTAAGGTGGATTTTAAACCGGGCGAAAAAATAGAACCGCTGGAAAGCGAAATTCCAAGCCCGCTTGATTTGCCTAAAGGATGCCCGTTTCAAAGCCGCTGCGGGCAGTGTATGGAAATTTGCCGCAGCGAAAAACCAGAGCTTAAAGAAGTTGTGCCCGGGCATTTTGTAGCCTGCCACCTGGTTAACGGAAAATTTTAAGCAATTGTAAAAACTAAATAAAAAAGCCGCTTTTACAGCGGTTTTTTGTTATAATTATGTTATACAGTATTAAAATTTTTGTTGGCAAGGGGGATGCCCAATGGATAAATACATTATGACGCTGGATTTAGGGACAACCAGCTGCCGCTGCATTATATTTGATAAAAACGGACGGATTTGCAGCGCGGCGCAAAAGGAGTTTACCCAGTATTTTCCGCAGCCAGGCTGGGTTGAGCATGACGCGGAGGAAATATGGGCAACCCAAACCGGCCTGATGTATGAAGCAATGAGTAAAATTGATATTACCATTAACGAAATTGCGGGCATTGGCATTACCAATCAGCGCGAAACTACGGTTTTATGGGATAAAGAAACCGGACGCCCGGTACATAAAGCAATTGTGTGGCAGTGCCGCCGCACGGCAGGGTATTGCGACGAACTGAAAAACCTCGGCATGGCAGAGTTCTTCCGCAGCAAAACAGGGCTGGTGCTGGACGCTTATTTTTCGGCAACCAAACTGCGCTGGCTGCTTGATAATGCTGCTGGCGCACGCGAACGTGCGGAAAAAGGCGAACTGCTTTTCGGTACGGTTGACAGCTGGATTATCTGGAAGCTGACGGGCGGTAAGGTGCATGTAACGGATTATTCCAACGCATCGCGCACAATGCTTTTTAATATCCATACCTTAAAATGGGATGAAGAAATTTTGCGCATTTTAAAAATTCCGCAGCAGATTCTGCCGGAGGTTAAGCCTTCAAGCCATGTTTACGGCTATACGGACAGCAAGCTTTTTGGGCGCGAGGTGCCTATTGCAGGCGCCGGCGGCGACCAGCAGTGCGCATTGTTCGGGCAGACCTGCTTTGAGCGCGGCGAAGTAAAAAATACTTACGGCACAGGCGGCTTTATGCTGATGAATACCGGCACTGCTCCGGTAAATTCGCATAACGGGCTGGTTACAACTATCGCCTGGGGCGTAGATGACAAGGTTGAGTATGCGCTGGAAGGTTCGATTTTTGTTGCCGGTGCTGCCGTGCAGTGGCTGCGTGATGAACTTGGGCTTATCCGTGATGCGGCGGAATCGGAAGTGCTGGCAAAATCAGTGCCCGATGCCAACGGCTGCTATGTTGTGCCTGCGTTTGTAGGGCTGGGCGCGCCCTACTGGGACCAGTACGCCAGAGGCGCGATTGTAGGGCTTACAAGGGGCGTAAACCGTAATCACATTGTGCGCGCAACGCTGGAATCTATAGCGTACCAGGTAAATGATGTTTTAATGGCAATGCAGGAGGACAGCGGCATGCCCATAACATCTTTGCGTGTTGACGGCGGCGCGTGCGACAACGATTTTTTAATGCAGTTTCAGGCGGATATTTTAAATACTTCCGTTGTAAGGCCATACTGCATTGAAACAACGGCTATGGGCGCGGCATATCTGGCCGGGCTTGCCGTCGGCTATTGGCGCAGCAAGGAAGACATTTTGGCTAACCATGTTATTGCCGCCGAATTTAAACCACAGATGGGGCAGGCTAAAAGAGAAAGCCTTTTGCAGGGCTGGCACAATGCCGTTAAGGCAGCTTCTGTAAGGATTTAATATTATATTTTATGTTTGGCATAACGGGAGGTGAGTAATTTGCCTTCCGTTATGCCGGCTAAAAAATTATAAAAATCTTTCAAAAAAGTATAGATGAATATTCGCTCATGTGTTATAATAATGGTAACCAAAGAGTGCTTTGGCTATATTTTTTAAACTATATATGAATGATTGCTCAAATGTAAAGGAGAACATATTATGCCATCCCAAAAACTACGTGATTTAACGGATATAAGAAATGGCAGCGATGAAGTGCGTACGCATAACCATCACTATCACCATGAAGATGGGGCTTGTTGCTGTGGTCACCATCACCATGAACACGCTGCCGAGTGCGGGCATGATCACAGCCATGAGCCGGAACACAAGCACGGCCATGACGAAGCGTGCGGCTGCGGCGAAGCTCATACTCATGAAGGACATGGTCATGCTGAATGTGGCTGTGGGCATGAGCACCACCACGAACATCAGCATGGCGAAAGCTGTGGTTGTGGGGAACATCAACATGAACACGATGATAGCTGCGGCTGCGGACATGAACATCATCACAGCCACCATGTTCCGGGTCACCCGGAGGACTGTCAGTGCGAAATCTGCCATCCGCACGAAGAATATTGTGATGTTTGCGGCGAAAGCCTTGAAAACTGCACCTGCCGCATGCCGGACGCTCACTGCGTGAAGAAGGTTTATATATTAAAAAATATGGGCTGTGCCCATTGCGCTGCCAAAATGGAGCACCGCATAAAGGAACTGCCCGGAGTGGAATATGCCAATATCAGTTACGTTACCAAACAGCTGCGCCTTTCGGCGGTTAACCACGAAGCTGTTTTGCCTGCAATAAAGGAAATCTGCACTTCGATAGAAAGCGGCGTTGAAGTTGTGCCGCGTGAAGGCGAAGGGCCCTTTAATTTTAAAACACAGGTTTATGTGCTTGAAAACCTTGGCTGCGCCAACTGTGCCGCTAAAATGGAGCGTGCCATTAATGAGCTGCCGCAGGTAAGCGAAGCCACCATTACTTTTGCAACCAAGCAGCTTAAGGTTACGGAGCGTGATTTTGACGGGCTGCTGCCGCAGATGCAAAAAATCTGCTCCGGCATAGAAAGCGGCGTTGCCGTAAAAGAACGCGAAGGGGCTGCTGTTTTGGCGCCGCATGTTGAAGAACGCAAACGCGGAAGCTTTTCGCTTTCTTCCGAAACCATGACGCTGGCGGAACTTGTTGTTGGCGGCGTGCTGTTTATAGCGGCAGAATTTTTGGGGCTTATTCCGGAAGCCTATTACTTATATGTTTTGGTTGCCGCATATGTTCTTTTGGGCGGCAGGGTTGTTCTGGCGGCCGTTAAAAATCTTTTAAGCGGCAATTTGTTTGACGAAAACTTTTTAATGACCATTGCAACGCTGGGTGCGTTTGTAATTTCCGCTTATGAAGAAGCTGTCGGCGTAATGTTCTTTTACCGTGTGGGCGAATATTTTGAGCACCGTGCGGTGGAAAAAAGCCGCGGGCAGATTATGGACGCGGTTGATATGCGTCCGGAAACCGTTAACCTGCTTGTAGGCGAAGAAGTGCGCGTAATTCCGGCGGCGGACGCCCATGTAGGCGATATTCTGCTGGTGCGCGCCGGTGACCGTATACCGCTGGATGGCGTGGTAATAGAAGGCGACAGCCTTGTTGATACTTCGCCGGTAACAGGCGAGCCGGTGCCTGTACGCAAGCATTACGGCGACGAAATTACCAGTGGCTGCATTAATACCAACGGCATGCTGAAAATACGCGTGGAAAAAGTACTTTCGGAATCCATGGTTACGCGTATTTTGGACAGCGTGGAAAACGCAGCGGCTTCCAAACCGCAGATTGACCGTTTTATTACCCGCTTTGCAAGGGTATATACGCCGTTTGTGGTTGTTGTGGCAACGCTTACGGCGCTTGTGCCGGGCTACATTACCGGCAACTGGCAGCACTGGATTTACACGGCGCTGACCTTCCTTGTAATAAGCTGCCCCTGCGCACTGGTGTTCAGCGTGCCGCTGGCATTTTTCTCCGGCATCGGCGCAGGTTCGCGCTACGGCATTTTGTTTAAGGGCGGCTCCGTAATGGAAGCGCTTAAAAACGTACACGCCGTTGTAATGGATAAAACCGGCACCGTTACCAAAGGCAATTTTGTTGTGCAGAAAGTAATGCCTGCCACCGGAGTGGATGAAAACGAGGTTTTGCAGCTTTGCGCTGATGTGGAAGCAATATCCGCCCATCCCATTGCCGTAAGCATTGTAAATGAGGCCAAAGAGCGCGGGCTTACGCCGGTGCGCCCGGTGAGCTTTAAAGAAATAGCGGGTGAAGGCATTGTTGCCAAAACCTTAAACGGCACCGTTATCTGCGGCAGCAAAAAACTTATGGCCCGTTATAAAATCAGCTGCGGCGGCTTTGAAAATTCTGCCTACGGCACGGAAGTGCTGCTTGCCCAAAACGGCAGATACATGGGGCATATAGTTATTGCCGATACCATTAAGGATGACGCTGTGGAAGCAGTAAAAGAAATTAAGGCCATGGGGCTTACCACGGCCATGCTTACGGGCGATGCGGAAGCAAGCGCACAGGCAGTTGCTGCTGCCGCCGGCATAGACGAAGTGCGTGCCAAACTGCTGCCGCAGGATAAACTTAACGAACTTGGCCGCCTGCGCAGCAAATACGGCAGTGTAATGTTTGTTGGCGACGGCATTAACGACGCGCCCGTGCTTGCCGGTGCCGATGTTGGCGCGGCTATGGGCAGCGGTGCAGACGCAGCGCTTGAAGCGGCAGATGTGGTATTTATGAAATCCGAAATGCGCGCCATTCCGCAGGCAATTAATATTGCCAGACGTACAGGGCGCATTGCCTGGCAGAACGTTATTTTTGCGCTGGGCGTAAAAGCAGTGATAATGATAGCAGGCCTTGCCGGTTTTGCGTCAATGTGGGCGGCTGTGTTTGCCGATACCGGCGTTGCCATGCTGTGCGTAATAAATTCTATCAGAATTTTGTATCAGAAAAATTAATATAAAAAAGGCTGCACCGTAATTATTTTACGGCACAGCCTTTTTTGTTTTTTTTTTGTTATTTTTCCTGCCACAAATACCATACGGCAAGTGAACGCCACGGGCGCCAGTGTTCTGTCAGTTCCAGAATCTGCTTGCGTTTGGGCATAGCGTTAAGGTTAAAAATTTCTTTAACACGTTTTTGAAAAATAAAATCGGCGGTAGGGGCAATATCGGTGCGGCACAGCGCCAAAAGCAAAAACATCTCCGCTGTCCACTGGCCAAGCCCTTTTATTTTTATCAGCTGCTTGGTAATTTCGCTGTCGGTCATACCGGCAAATTTATCCATTGTAACTTCGCCGTTTAAAACCGCTTCGGCAAAGCCTTTAAGATACATTACCTTCTGCGGCATAATACCGCAGCTGCATAAATCGCTTTCAGCGGCAGAGGCTATTGCTTCCGGCGTTATGGGCGTTCCGACGGTTTCTTCCAGGCGCTTGACCATTGCCAGGCTGACATCCGGCGGAAGCTGCTGGGAAATGATACCGGTAACAAGCGTGCCAAAATATTTTTCCGGGGCTTCCGGCTGTAAATTGCAAGGGCCGTATTTTTCAATAAACGGAATAAGTTCAGGTGCGTTTTCACGCAGATAGCGGCTGCCAAGAGCCCAGTCCGGGGCTGTAAGCATAAAGGTAACCTCCTGTATAGTTAAATATGAAACGGTAAATTATCTGAATAACATTATAGCATAAATGGCTGCAAAAAACTTAAAAACATTTTTGGCACGCCGGTATGTAAATAAAAAAGCAAATTAAGAAAATTTTACAAAAAGGCTTGCATTAAATAAATTTTTATGGTAATATTTATATCTGTCAGGACACTGACATGAGGCCCGGTGGTTCAGTTGGTTAGAATGCCGCCCTGTCACGGCGGAGGTCGTGGGTTCGAGTCCCATCCGGGTCGCCAATGCGGAAATAGCTCAGTGGTAGAGCACCTCCTTGCCAAGGAGGGGGTCGCGAGTTCGAATCTCGTTTTCCGCTCCATTTTAGGGGTATAGCTCAACTGGTAGAGTAGCGGTCTCCAAAACCGTTGGTTGTGGGTTCGATTCCTACTGCCCCTGCCACTTGCAAACTTAGGCGCAGACTGGTTCTGCGCCTTTTTTGTTTTTATGTGGGCATAAAAACCACACCTCTTTGGGCATAACCGTACCTTTTTCTAATTTGCTGCAAGCGAAACGATATTGCATTATTTAAACAACTGTTCAAATAAAAATATCTATCTTAAGTATAAACTAAATAAAAAGCTTATAAAATTAATTAATAAAAAAGTTATAAAATGTATTGAACTTAATAGTAATAAATGCTATAATAGCTGCATAAGTTAATATTGTATGTTAAGGGTGCTTAATTGCTTAAATCAAGGGAAGCCGGTGTAATTCCGGCACGGTCACGCCACTGTGAGCGCTGCAAAGCGTAAGTCAGATCGCTGCCCTTAACGCTTCCGGCTGCTGCGAGGGACGGCAAGGTTGCAGGTGATGTGCATTTAAGGCTTTTACAATACACAAATTTGCGCTTCCTTTTTCACAGGCAGCGGAATTTGTGTATTTTTTATTTTTGGGAGGAATCCGCAATGAAAAAATCTTTAGTTTTAGCAGTGTGAGCGCACAAACCATCTTCTCCGAACTGTACTTTATGTTCTGATAAATTTTGCTTTCTGCCTGCCTTGTAAGACAGGAAAATATATAACGCAGGAAGGATGATTGAAAATGCAGTTTAAATGGAAAAAATTATTGGCAGCATCAATTACTTGTATGGTTTTAACGGGGGTATCGGCAACTACTATGGCAGCTTACAGTTTAAGTGAAGAAGTTAAAGCACCTACGCCTGCGCTTTTGCAGGCTTCGCAGATTGGCGTGCGTACTTATACCACTACCGACCCGGCACTTTTGGCTCAGCCGGATAAGGACGCCATTCTTGTTATGAGTTTTGGCACTACTTTCCCCGATACAAGGGCAAAAACAATTGAGGCAACCGTAAACGAAATTAAAGCCGCCCACCCGGGAACAAAGGTTGTGCTGGCATTTACTTCGCACATCATTATCGACAGGGTAAAAGCCAACGAAGGCCTTACGGTGCCGACGCCGGAACAGGCTTTGGAACAGCTGAAAGCTGAAGGCTACAACCGCGTTGCGCTCACTTCGCTGGATGTAATTCCTGGCATGGAATATGCCTATAAAACAGCCGTTTACGATATGTATAAAACACAGTTTAAAAAGATGACCATGGGCACGCATTTAATGTACTGGATGGGGCAGGAAGGGCAGGCCGATGACGTGGAAGCAGCTATGGCGGCTATCGGTTCACAGCTTCCAAAAATGGGCAAAAAAGATGCCGTGCTGGTAATGGCACATGGCACGCCCGACCCTTCCAACGCTTATTATGCCGTAATGCAGGATAGGCTTGACGCTTTATACGGCGGCAAAGTAATGATTTATACCGTTGAAGGCTGGCCGCGTCTGGAAAATGTTATTCCCAAACTGAAAGAAAAAGGCGTTAAAAACGTAACTTTAATGCCGCTGATGATGGTTGCGGGTGACCATGCCAACAACGATATGGCAGGCGATGAAGAAGATTCGCATAAAACCATTCTGCAAAAAGAAGGTTTTAAAGTAAACACCTACATTCACGGAATAGGCGAAAATAAAAACGTGCGCAGCCTGTTTGTTGAACATGCCAACGAAGCGTGGGACGCACTTGTTGCAGAAAAATAATTTAATAAAATTACAGTTAGTGATATAATTTAAGTACAGCTATGCGGCCTTTGTGCCGCATAGCTAATTGTGCTTTTATAAAAATACTTATTTTAAGGAACACAGCCATGAAAAAATACTTGTTTATAACCGGTTTAATACTTTTAACGGCAATGTTTGCCCTTGCCGGATGCGGCAGCAGCAAAACCAGCGTGCCAAAAGACACCGCCGCCAAAATTACGGTAACAGACGATAACGGAAGAACGGTAAGCTTAAAAGACGTGCCGAAAAAAATCGTGCCGCTTTCCGCCTCTTTTTTGGAACCGCTGGAAAAGCTTGATGCAGGCCTTGCAGCCCGCGTGGCGGCAAAAACAGGCATCAGCGAAAAATATAAAGCGCTGCCGGAGGTAGGCAACGTTTATAATGTTAATATCGAAAAAGTAATTGCCGCTCAGCCTGACCTGGTAATTTGCTATAAAGACATGAACGATAAATTCGTACATAATTTTGAAGAAAATAATATTCCGGTTATAGTTTTGGAAATGCGTACTTACGCGCAGGTAAAAAATACCGTAAGCGTATTGGGCAAAATAACCGGTAATGAAGCAAAAGCAGAAGAACTTAATAAAGACATGGATGAACGCATTGCCGCCGTAAGGGCAAAAATGCCGCAGGAAAGCAAGCGCATTGCCATATTGCACAGCACGGCGCAGAACGTAACGGTGCAGCTTGAAGGCAGCATTGCGGGCAGTACGGCGCAGCTGCTGGGTTTTACCAATATCGCCGCAGGCAGCATGCCCTTGGAAAACAATTCTACGGCGGCGCCTTACAGTTTGGAAACACTCGTTGCCGCCAACCCCGATATTATTTACATTACCAGCATGGGCAAGCTTGAAACCGTGCAGGACGCCATGCTGAAAAGCATCAGCGCAAGCCCGGCGTGGCAAAGCCTGGCGGCAGTGCGCAGCGGACATGTTTACTTTTTGCCGCAGGAGATGTTTTTGTTAAGCCCCGGCATAAAATACCCGCAGGCGGCAGAATATATGGCTAAATTAGCTTATCCGGAAAAATTTGAATAGGATTTTTGGTTATGAATGCTGTAAACGAACATAAAAAATTTGGTATGGCAATAGAAAAATGGCGCGTTTTAATGCTTGCGGCATTTGCTGTTTTGGCGGCAGGCGGTTTTTTGTGCAGCGTGCTCAGCGGTGCGGTGGCAATACCGGTATCTGCCCTGGGCGATATTTTAAACGGCGGCGGGGATAATGCCAGCCGGCAGATTTTGCTGAACATACGCCTGCCAAGAGCCATTGTGGCAGCACTTGTGGGCATGAACCTTGCCGTTAGCGGTGCGGTATTGCAGGCGGTAATGAAAAATCCGCTGGCAGACCCTCATATTATCGGCATTTCTTCAGGCGCGGGGCTGGCAGGCATTTTTGTTATAGTCCTGTTTCCGGCGTTGGAATATTTAATTGTACCAACTGCGTTTTGCGGCGCCATGCTTGCCGCAGCCTGCATTTACATTCTGGCATGGAAAAACGGCATCCGCCCGCTGCGTATTGTGCTGGCAGGCGTTGCCGTATCAAGCTTTCTGGGTGCGGGTATTTCGGCCATACTTGTGCTTTACAGCGACAGGGTACACGGCGCGCTGATGTGGATGGTAGGCGGCCTTGCGGCACGTTCCTGGCCCCATGTTGAAATTATACTGCCCTATGCGGTTATTGGGTTTATAC
>OLIX01002443.1_pt1 | contig 13729 bp, 10 predicted proteins | sample 1601331 | NCBI WGS metagenome assembly OLIX01 (sample SAMEA2452120, study PRJEB22498) | human gut metagenome | biome: human feces; feature: human gut; material: feces | place: Australia | collected 2012 | reverse complement strand
ATATTAACCTCAATATTCCAAGCGGTTCAACACTAGGAATTATAGGTGGAACAGGTAGTGCAAAATCTACATTGGTTCAATTAATACCAAGACTTTATGACGTTACTTCAGGAAGCATAAAAGTCGGTGGAGTAGACGTTAGAGACTATGATATAGATACTCTTAGAAATGAAGTTTCTATGGTTTTACAAAAGAATGTATTATTTTCAGGTACTATAAAAGAAAATCTAAGATGGGGAGATAAAAATGCAACAGATGAAGAATTAGTAGATGCATGTAAAAAAGCATGTGCCGATGAATTCATTCAAACATTCCCAGATGGATATGATACTTATATAGAACAAGGTGGTACAAATGTATCTGGTGGTCAAAAACAAAGACTTTGTATAGCTAGAGCATTACTTAAAAAACCTAAAATATTAATTTTAGACGATTCAACAAGTGCAGTTGATACAAAAACAGATGCTACAATTAGAGCAGCGCTACAAAATGACATAGCATCTACAACTAAAATAATAATAGCTCAACGTATATCATCAATAGAAGCTAGTGATAAAATAATAGTTTTAGATGACGGTAAAATAGATGCTATTGGAACACATGATGAATTAAAAGTAAACAACGCTATATATAGAGAAGTTTACGAATCACAAGTGAAAGGAGCTGATGATAATGAGTAAAGAATTTGCTAAAGGTAAAAAAGGCCCTAAGGGAAATAACCCAATGAAGACTTTAAAAAGAATGATTAGCTATATATTTAGAGATTATAAATTCTTATTCTTTATAGTTTTAATAACATTATTTATTAGTTCTATTGTTTCAGTTGTAGCAAACTTATTCTTAAAAACATTAATAGATGATTATATAGTTCCTTTATTAGGACACAATAACCCAAGTTTTAAAGCATTATTAACAGCTTTAGCTATAATGGCTGCTATTTTCTATACTGGTGTAATATCAACGTATGTATATAGTAGACTTATGGTTAATATATCTCAAGGAACATTAAAAAATATCCGTGATGATTTATTTGAGCATATGGAAAAGCTTCCAATCAAATATTTCGATACACATGCTCACGGAGATATAATGAGTATATACACAAATGATACAGATACATTAAGACAGATGATAAGTCAAAGTATACCTCAACTTATATCTTCTATAATAACTATAGTAGGGACTTTTGTTTCTATGATAGTACTAAGTCCAATACTTACAATATTAATAGTTCTTATGGTATTTGTAATGTATCAAGTAATGAGAATATTAGGCTCTAAAAGTGCTTTCTTCTTTGGGAACCAACAAAGAGATATAGGTAAAGTTAATGGATATATTGAAGAAATGATGGAAGGTCAAAAAGTCGTTAAAGTATTTAGTTATGAAGAAGATTCTAAAAAGAAATTTAACGAATTAAATGACTCATTATTTAATAGTGCTGACAATGCCAATAGTTTTGCAAATATGCTTATGCCTATAATGAACAATATAGGAAATATAAGTTATGTTTTAATAGTTGCAATAGGAGCTGTACTTGCAATAAGTGGTGTAGGAAATTTAACTTTAGGTGCATTAGCATCATTCTTACAATTAACAAGAAGTTTTAATATGCCAGTAGCCCAAGTATCTCAACAATTCAACTCAATAATTATGGCTCTTGCTGGTGCAGAGAGAATATTTAACTTAATAGATGAAAAGCCAGAAGTAGACGACGGATATGTTACATTAGAAAATGCTATAGAAGAAGATGGCGAAATAAAACCAGTAAAAGAACGTACAGGAACTTGGGCTTGGAGACATCCACATAAAGCGGAAGGAACTGTAACATATACTAAATTAACTGGGGATGTTGTATTTGAAGGTGTAAACTTCGGTTATAACGATGACAAAATTGTATTACATGATATAAATATGTATGCTAAGCCAGGACAAAAAGTAGCCTTCGTTGGTGCTACATGAGCTGGTAAAACTACAATAACAAACTTAATAAATAGATTCTATGATATACAAGACGGTAAAATAAGATATGATGGAATTAATATAACTAAAATTAAAAAGGACGATTTAAGAAAATCACTTGGTATAGTTCTTCAAGATACTCATCTATTTACAGGAACAGTTATGGAAAATATCAGATATGGTAAATTAGATGCAACTGATGAAGAAGTAATTGCTGCTGCAAAACTTGCAAATGCACACGGATTTATAAAACATCTAAAAGATGGATATAATACAGTGTTAACAGGGGATGGAAGCAACTTATCTCAAGGTCAAAGACAGCTTTTATCAATAGCGAGAACAGCAATAGCAAACCCACCAGTTTTAATACTAGATGAAGCTACATCAAGTATAGATACTAGAACAGAAAAAATAGTTCAAGATGGTATGGATAAACTGATGGAAGGTAGAACGGTATTTGTAATTGCACATAGATTATCAACAATCAAAAACTCTGATGTTATCATGGTTTTAGAACAAGGTAGAATAATTGAACGTGGTAATCACGATGAACTTATTGAAAGACGTGGAAAATACTATCAATTATATACTGGTGCTTTTGAATTAGAATAAAATTAAATATTAAAGATGTAGTTAAGGAAGTATTGGAAAATAGATTTGAAATTTATTTTTCAATACTTCCTTATTTTTTGTTTAAATAAAAAAGATATAGGTGAATTATATTGAAAAAAAGTTTAATTTGAACTTATATGAGTGTTTTTATCGAACGTTTTTTAGAGGAAGATATATCTAAAATAAATAATTCTTTAATGATAGGGTTATGTATTTGGTAAATAAGTTTTGCTTTTCTGTTTTAAATATAAAAATTTTTAAGTCAAGGGGATGATGATATGCATAATGAAAACGAAAAGGTAAAGAGTTTTAAAGCATATAAGAGGAAGAAAAAGAATAAGAATAAAAGAGGAATATTTAAGAGAAAGACAGGCGTATTAGTAATTATTTTAATAGCAGCTATTGGAGTAGGAAATTTATGTATCTATCAAGTTTCTTCTAAATTAAAATATCAAATATATTATCTAGAAAAAGATTTGAAAAAACAAAAGAATAAATTAGAAACATTACAAGTTGAAAAACTGGGAAAAGAAAACACTAATACATTAGAAGAAGATGCTATCGAAAAACTAAATATGATTTATCCGACAGACAGTCAAAAAATATATATATCTGTGGATGATTAATATCAAAGGAGGATGATTATGAAAAAAATAAAAATAAAAAGTAGAAAAAGGCTAGTATTAGTTCTTGTTTCTGCATGTGCATTATTTTTAGTATTAATAGTAAGAACTTGCTACTTGCAGCTTGTAAAAGGACAATGGCTGACTACTAAAGCATCAGAACAACAAACTAGGGAAATCCCAATAGAATCAAAAAGGGGGACTATATACGATAGGAATATGAAATCATTAGCTGTCAGTGTTACAAAATATACGATTTGGTGTAAGCCAGTCGAAGTAAAGGATAAGGAGAAAACAGCTAAAAAAATTTCAGAAATAGTCAAGGATAAAGACTATGATGAAATTTTAAAATTGCTATCAAAGACAAATCAAGCACTTGTTAGAATTCAAAGATGGGTTGATGATGATGTAGCTGATAAAATTCAAAATGCATCACTTTCTGGAATATGGATATCAGAAGATCCACAAAGATATTATCCGCATGGAAATTTTGCATCTTATGTATTAGGTCATACATCATCAGATGGAGAAGGTGTAACAGGAATTGAACTTAAATACAATAAAGACTTGCAAGGAAAAGACGGAAAATTAATTGTAAGCACAGATGCATCAGGAAGAGAGATTAATCAAGGTGTTGAACAATATTATGAAGCAACTCAAGGAAATGGAATTGTGCTTACGATAGATGAAGTAATCCAAAGTTATGCGGAGAAAGCAGCCCAAAGAGCATATGAATTAAACAATGCAAAGAGGGTTAAGATAATAGCAATGGACCCTAAAACAGGTGATGTTTTAGCTATGGCATCAAAACCAGATTATGACCCAAATAATCCGACAAAAGCAATATATCCATATTTTGAAGATTTACTAAAAAGTTATGATGACGACAAAAAGATAAATGCTTATTATGAAATGTGGAGAAATACACTTATAAGTGATACATATGAACCAGGTTCAACTTTCAAATTAATAACATCTACAGCGTCAGTCGAAGAAAATGTAATTAAACCAAATGAGAAATTTACATGTACAGGTAGTGTAACTGTCGAAGGTAAACGAATAAAATGCTGGAGATCATATAGACCTCATGGAAGCGAAACATTTGAACAAGCAGTTCAAAATTCATGTAACCCAGTTTTTGTTGAATTAGGAAAAAGATTGGGAGTTAGCAAATTATATGATTATATAGAAGGGTTTGGACTTACAAGTAAGACTAATATAGATTTAGTCGGTGAGGCAAATAGTATACTATATAAAGAAAAGGATGTAGGTCCTGTAGAACTTGCAACTATTTCTTTTGGTCAATCTATATCAGTAACTCCTATTCAATTAATAAGAGCAGTATCAGCTATTGCAAATGATGGAAAACTTATGGAGCCAAGACTTGTAAAAGCGTATACAGATAATGAAGGAAATGTAGTACAAGAAGTTAAGCCTAAAACTGTTAGACAAGTGGTTTCAACAGAAACATCAAAGAAAATGTTAAGTGTTATGGAATCAGTTGTTACAGATGGTGGAGGTAAAATAGCATATTTACCAGGATATAGATTAGGTGGAAAAACAGGAACAGCACAAAAGGTTATAGATGGTGTTTATGCCCAAGGAAAATACATATGCTCATTTATAAGTGTAGCACCTGTTGATGATCCACAAATAGTAGTATTAGCAATAGTCGATGAACCTACAGATGTTGTAGCCTTCGGTTCAACTACAGCAGGTCCTATTATAAAAGAAGTAATGAGTCAAAGTTTAGAATATCTAGGAGTTAAAAAAGAATATACAAAAGAAGAAAAAGAAGAAAATGAAAAGAAACAAGTAGAAATTCCAGATGTAAGAAACTTAACAATAAAGGAAGCAACTAAAATACTAGAAGAAAAGAAACTAGAATCAAACTTAGATACAGATATAGAAGTAGATGAAAAGAAAGTTGTAACAGATATGTTTCCTAAACCAGGAGTAAAAGTAAATGAAGGTTCTAGCATAATATTATACTATAACAATAATTAAACAAAACATTATAAATCTCCCGACATTATACATATTAGTTTCACATTATTAAAGTATGGTGAACAAATTGTTACAAATTAGACTTATATTATAAATATCTTCAAAAATAAATCAATTTGGTATATAATTAATAAGATTGGAGATATAGATAGTATTAAATATAAGTTTTTACTTGAATGCAAATCAGCAAAAATTATTTTTTTAGTCATCGTATAAAAACTTTAAGATTAAAATGCATAAATAGGAATATTTAGCATAAAAAAAGTTAATAATTGCAAATGAAAAATAATAATAAGAAAATGAAACAACAGGGAGAGGAGTTTTAATTAATGTTAGGAATTAGAGAACTTACGTTTACAGCAATGATTGGTTTTTTAATAGTAATAATACTTGGACCAATATTTATACCAATGCTTGCTAGATTTAAATTTGGTCAAACGGTTAGAGATGAGGGACCTCAATCACACTTAGCAAAAAATGGAACACCAACAATGGGTGGTGTAATGATGATAGTAGCTATATTAATAACAGGGCTTACAAGAGCTACTATTAGTAAAGGATTAATAGTAGGGCTTATTTGTATAGTAGGCTTTGGATTTGTAGGATTTTTAGATGACTTTATAAAAATAAAAATGAAGAGATCATTAGGCCTTAAAGCTTATCAAAAGATAATACTACAATTTGCTCTTGCTTTATATATCGCATATTATCAATATAGTGCATCACCAAGTGCAACACAACTTGTTATACCATTTACAAACCATATAATCAACTTAGGAATATGGTATATACCATTTATGATGATATTCATAATAGGAACTGTAAATGCAGTAAACTTAACAGATGGACTTGATGGGCTTGCATCAGGTGTTACCTTAATAGTATCATGTTTCTTCGTACTATTTGCAGTATCAATATCAAATTCTGATGTAGCTATACTTGCAGCAGCAACAGCGGGTGCTTGTTTAGGATTCTTAGGATTTAACTCATATCCTGCAAAAGTATTTATGGGAGATACAGGTTCAATGGCATTAGGTGGAGCAGTAGTTGCATTTGCAACACTTACTAATTCTCCATTAATAATAATAATAGTAGGGTTTATCTACTTAGCAGAAGCTTTATCTGTTATGATACAAGTAACTTATTTCAAATTAACTAATGGAAAAAGAATATTTAAAATGGCGCCATTACACCACCATTTTGAACAATGTGGATGGCCAGAAACAAGAGTTGTATTTGTATTTTGGATTGTAACTGTAGTTTTATGTTGGATAGGTGTTTTAGCAGTATTTTAAGTGATGGGGGTAAATTAAAATGGATTTAAAAGGAAAGAATGTTTTACTTATAGGTTTAGCAAAGACTGGTATATCAACTATCAAATTACTAGATAAATTAGAAGCTAATATAACAGTTAATGATATAAAAACTGAAGAAAAACTAGTAGATATATTAGAAGAATTAAAAGATATAAAAAATACAGAATATATACTTGGTTATCATCCTCAAAATGTTGACCATATTGACTTAGCAGTAGTATCTCCAGGAGTTCCACTAGATTTACCTTTTATATTAAAATTAAAAGAAGAAAATATAAAAGTAATTGGTGAAGTAGAATTAGCTTATGAATTATCAAATAATCCTACTTTCATAGGAATAACAGGTACAAATGGAAAAACAACTACTACATCTTTAGTTGGAGAAATCTTCAAAGCAGCTAAATGTGATACTTATGTAGTTGGAAATATAGGAAAACCAGTAATAGAAACTGTTGGAATAGCTGACGAAAAATCTTTCTTAATTACAGAGCTTAGTAGTTTCCAACTTGAAAGTATAGTAGATTTTAAACCAAGAGTAAGTATGATACTTAATCTTTCACCAGACCATTTAAATAGACACCATACTATGGAAAATTATATAATGGCAAAAGCTAATATATTTAAGAATCAAGATAAAAATGATTTTACAATACTAAATTACGACGATGAAGCAGTTAGAGCTTTATCTAGTAAATGTAACTCTCAAGTTTTATATTTCTCTAGAAAACACCAAGGTGTAAGAGGAATATATCTAAATAACGAAGGAAATATAGTAATAAATATAGATAAAGAAATAGTACTTCTTCACGAAGATGAACTTAGCTTACCAGGAGGACACAACCTAGAAAACTGTATGGCAGCAACTTTAGCTGCATATGTCTCAGGTATAGATATTAAAGTAATAAGAGAAGTATTAAAAACTTTTAAAGCAGTAGAGCATAGATTAGAATATGTAAAAACTGTAAATGGAGTTATGTATGTAAACGACTCAAAAGGTACTAATCCAGATTCAACTATAAAAGCAGTAACTTCTTATAAGAAGCCAATTATATTAATAGCTGGAGGATATGATAAGGATAGTACTTATGATGAACTTTTAGATATTGCAAAACAAAATGTAAAAGCTTTAGTTTTATTAGGTGAAACTGCATCAAAAATAGAGGCTTGTGCAAAAACTAAAGGATTTGAAATAATAAAAAGAGTACAAAATATGAAAGAAGCAGTAGAAACTTCTGCCGAACTTGCAAATGAAGGAGATGTAGTACTACTTTCACCAGCATGTGCAAGTTGGGATATGTACACAAGCTTTGAGGTAAGAGGACGCGACTTCAAAGATAATGTAAATAACTTATAATAAAGACTCTTCCTTCAAAGCTAATAGCGATGAGGAAGGTGGTAGTCATTCATATGCCTAATGAAAGTTTGAAAATGAAAAAGCAAATTACAAAGGGGATGAAGACGGAGTTTGATTTAGTAATTTTTTATACAACAATAGCCTTAGTATTATTTGGAATAGTCATGGTGTTTAGTGCAAGCTATGTTCAAGCTTCATTTAAACACCAAGATGGCTATTTCTTTTTAAAAAGAGATATAATCTATGCGATACTAGGGTTTGTGGGAATGATGTTTATGTCTAATATTGACTATACTTTTTGGAAGAAAAATTCATTGCCACTTTGTATATTTACTGTTATATGCTTAGCGTTAGTTTTAACACCTCTAGGTATAGAGGCTAACGGAGCAAAAAGATGGCTTGGAATAGGAGGAGCTACATTTCAACCATCGGATATAGCAAAGTTTGTAACAATAGTAATTACAGCGAAAGTTATTGAAAAGAGATATGAAAATATAAAATCTTTGACAAAAGGTGTTATACCAATTTTAATAATTCCATCAATATTTTTTATATTGATAATGTTACAACCTAATATGTCTACAGCTGGTACACTTATAATAGTTGTGTTCATAATGCTATTTGTTGCAGGAATGAATATGAAATTTGTACTTAGTATGCTAGCAGCAGGAGTTGGTTTATTTGCAGTTTTAGTAATTGCAGAACCATATAGACTAAAAAGATTTACAGCATTTCTAGATCCATTCCAAGATCCACTTGGGAGTGGATATCAAGTTATCCAAAGTCTTTATGCCATAGGGTCAGGAGGACTTTTCGGATTAGGACTAGGTAAAAGTAGACAGAAATATTTTTACATACCAGAACCTCAAAATGACTTTATTTTCGCAATAATAGGCGAAGAATTAGGTCTTGTAGGTTGCATTTTAGTTATAATGCTATTTGTAATATTAGTTTATAGATGTGTAAAAATAGCATTAAAATCAAAAGATATATTCGCATGTATGGTAGTTATAGGAATTGGAGCCCAAATAGGGATACAAGCAGCTTTTAATATAGCAGTTGCAACATCTTCTATGCCAGCAACAGGGGTGGCACTTCCATTTATAAGTTATGGAGGAACCTCGCTGACGGTGCTGATGGGTGAAATTGGAATTGTGTTAAACATCTCAAAGAAAGTAAAATTTAATTAACAGGAGATGATGAAGTGAAGGTATTATTAGCCGGTGGCGGTACGGGAGGACATGTATACCCAGCAATAGCCATAGCAAATAAAATAAAAGAACATAATCCAGATTGTGAAATTTTATTTGTTGGAACTAAAAATGGTATAGAATCAGAAATAGTTCCAAAAGCAGGCTTTGAATTAAAAACAGTCACAGTTCAAGGTTTTAAAAGAAAAATAGATTTTGATAATGTCAAGAGAGTATTCAAATTATGTAAAGGTTTAGAACAATCGAGAAGAATTGTTAAAAAATATAAACCAGATATAGTAATAGGGACAGGTGGATATGTAAGTGGACCAGTTCTGTTTAATGCAGCTATTAGCAAAAAAGTAACTATAGTCCATGAACAAAACTCTTTCCCAGGAGTTACAAATAAAATACTTTCTAAAGTTGCTACAAAGGTTCTTACAAGTTTTGAGGATTCTCATAAGAGATTTCCAGAAAAGAGCCAAGATAAATTAGTTCTTACAGGTAATCCAGTAAGAAAAGAAATTTTACAAGCGAGAAAATATATATCAAGAAAAAACTTAGGAATTAGTGAAGATAAAAAAATGGTACTATGCTACGGCGGTAGTGGTGGTTCAGAAGAAATAAACGACGCTATGAGACTAGTAATAGAAAACATGGTAAAAGAAGATGTTGCCTTTATATTTGCAACAGGAAAAGTTTATTATGAAGAGTTTATAGAAAGTATAAAAGATATAGAACTTAAACCTTATCAAAGAGTTATGCCTTATTTAGATAATATGGCTGATGGTCTTGCTGCAAGCGATATAGTAATAGGTAGTGCAGGAGCAATATCTTTAGCAGAAATAACTGCCCTTGGTAAACCTTCAATAATAATTCCAAAAGCTTATACAGCAGAAAATCACCAAGAATACAATGCTAAAAGTATAGAATCTCAAGGTGCAGGAATTGCAATTTTAGAAAAAGATTTAACACCACAATCTTTAAATGACGCTGTATTTAAATTACTTGGAGATAAAGAGTTATTAATCGATATGGCAAACAATGCTAAAAAAATAGGTAAGCCGGAAGCAATTGATTTAATATACAACGAAATAATGAAATCTTATAACGAAGCAGTAGGTTCTAAAAATAAAAAAGAAAAACAAGCTGAATCTAAAGAAAATATTTTAGAAGAGCAAGTTTCTAAAGAACCTAAAGTTATAGGAATAAAAAAGAAATAAATTATAAAAATAAAATAGGTTTGGATAAAAAGATATAAAGTGAATCAAGATATACGTGATTTATTTTATATCTTTTTTTGTATATACATCGAAATGACATGAAAATATTCATTTTTAGTATTAATTTGCTATAAAAAATTAAATTTATATGTAGGAAATAAAGCCTCAAATGTAGTATTTTTGATTTATACTTATATTTTTGAGGTGATTTTATGAAGAAGAAAAGAAGAAAGTTAAGGATAAATAGAGTTATTATACTTCTTTTATTTGTGTTTATGATTTGCTTTGGAGTGATACTTTTTATAAGGAGCGATTTTTTTAGCTTAAAAAATATAAAGATAGTTAATAATGATATTCTTACAAAATTTATTTTCATATGATATAGAAAAAATTAAAACAAATATAAATAAAAGTAAGTATATCGAATATGTAAAAGTGAAACGAAGAATTCCAAATTCAATAATAATAGATGTTAAAGAAAAACCCATAGGGTGTGTTTTAAAAGATAAGGGTGATAATTACTATTATGTTAGTGAAAATTTATGCTATATGGACAAAGTAGAGCGTGAGAATATAAAAAGCAATTGCATTATCGTAGAATCTGATTTTTCAATAAAAGAAAATCAAATTAAGTTTGAAAATAATAAAGACAAAGAGAAATTGACTTCTTTAATAAAATATATAAAAAAAGATGGACTTGAGAATAAAATAAGCAGTATATCTTTTAACAGTGAAAATAAAGTTAATATGACAACGAAAGAAGGTATAGAAATTGTAATCAATAGTAACAGTGATATAAAACACGATATAGCAAAGTTAACTCAGATTTTAGTTGATCTAAAAAGTAAAAATATAAACTATGGAAAAATTAATATGACATTTTCTAAATATACATTATATACTTATAAATAATGTAAAAAAGACATGAAAAAAGTAAAAATATATATAAATTTAAAATTTTTAAGGAGGAAGAGGGATATATTATAAAAAATTTAACAAATTAAATAAAATAAATGTTATAATATAGATGTTATACCTAAAAGTGTTTTTTCTAAAGCATGGAAATACAATAAAATATATATTATTTTAGTAAATATACGTTAAATATTTAAATATTAAATGATATAATTAATATATATACAGAAATAAATTACAAGAGAGGGAGGTTTCGATATGCTAAGCTTTGATTTAGAAACTGATAATAATGCTAAGATAAAAGTATTTGGCGTTGGTGGCGGTGGAAACAACGCTGTTAATAGAATGATCGATGAAAAAATAAAAGGAATTGAATTCATATCAATTAATACTGATAGACAAGCGTTAGTGACTTCGAAAGCAGAAAATCAAATACAAATAGGAGAAAAACTTACAAGAGGATTAGGTGCAGGTGCTGACCCAGAGGTTGGTAGAAAAGCAGCTGAAGAGAGTAAAGAGCAAATAGAAGAATTACTACAAGATACAGATATGGTATTTGTTACTGCCGGAATGGGTGGTGGAACAGGTACTGGAGCAGCTCCAGTAGTAGCTCAATTAGCAAAACAAAAAGGCATCTTAACAGTAGGTGTTGTTACTAAGCCTTTTGGATTTGAAGGAAAAGTAAGAATGAAAAATGCAGAAGCTGGGATTGAAGAATTAAAAGCTAATGTAGATACATTAATAACTATACCAAATGACAGATTACTAGAAGTAGTTCAAAAAAATACATCTATAGTAGAAGCATTCTCTATAGCTGATAATGTGCTAAAACAAGGGATACAATCTATATCTGACTTAATAAAAGTTCCAGGACTTATAAACCTAGACTTTGCCGATGTTACATCTATAATGAAAGACAAAGGATTAGCTCACATGGGTATAGGTAACGCTAGTGGAGAAAATAGAGCTATAGAAGCTGCTAAAGAAGCAATACAATCTCCTCTTCTTGAAACATCTATAAGAGGAGCAAAAGGAGTATTACTTAATGTTGCAGGAGGACCAAACTTAACATTATTTGAGGCTAATGCTGCGTCAAGTTTAGTTACAGAATCATGTGACCCAGAAGCTAATATAATATTTGGTACATCTATAAGAGAAGACTTAGGAGAAGATATTACAATAACTGTAATAGCTACGGGATTTGAAAGTAATCCATCTCAAGGTTTTGAACAATCATTTAAAAACAGAGGAACAAATAGACCTTCAGAAATAGTTACTAAGAAACCAGTAGTAGAAGAAGTTCCTATAGCTAAAGAAGAAAAAGTAGAAGATGTAAAAGAAGGGGAACATCATCCACATTTAAAAGAAAAAATAAAAGCTAAAGCTGAAAAAGTAAAAGCTGGCGTTAGATAATAGATAAAAAATACACGTACAATAAATTAAGTAATAATATAATGATAAAATAAAAACCGCATAAAAATAAATAATATAATTGAAAATAGTTTAGAAAATTTTAAAACCGCAAAATACCATGTAATTAAAAAGATTTATATACCTAAAAAGAGGCTGATATCGGCCTCTTTTTTGTAACAAATAGAATAATGTTTTAATAAAATAATAGTACAAGTACAAAAATATTATTTGTATAAAAATAAAAAAAATGGATACAATATTACAAATAAATATTGACAATATATATTTATTGATGTAAATTAATATTATAAAAATTGGAAAAATTTAAAAGCAATGAAGGGAAGAGTAATTATAAATACTGAGTTCGAGCGAGCTGGTTATGGTGTGAGTCCAGTACGAAGTTTATAACGAAGAACATCCCGGAGCTACTAACCGAAATCATATTGAGAGTAGACTTAGTCGGAACCAAACCGTTACAATTGGTGACGTATAATAGTACGTTAATTGAGGTGAACATTAGTTAATTTAGGTGGTACCGCGGAAGTACAGTCTTTCGTCCTATAGATAGGATGAAGGGCTTTTTTTATTGGAATGATGGGGATCAATTCAATACTATCATCTGAAATATGATTTTGAAAACTACAAATTATAATATATTAAAATTAAGAAAAAGGGAGTATAAGATTATGTGTTTAGTAATACCAAAAGAATATAAAAATAGTTTAAGTGTAATAGAAACTCAACAAGCAATTAAAGATTTAAAGGATTTCTTTGAAGATAGATTAGGTGAAATGTTAAAACTAACAAGAGTATCATCACCATTATTTGTTTTACCTGAAACAGGTACAAATGATAATTTAAATGGAGTTGAGAAACCTGTAAGTTTTCAAGTACCTTATTTAAACAAGGATGCAGAAATAGTACATTCTTTAGCTAAATGGAAAAGAATGGCGCTTAAGAAATATGGATTTTCAGTAGGTAGGGGCATATATACTGATATGAATGCTATAAGAAAAGATGAAGAGTTAGATAACTTACACTCATTATATGTAGATCAATGGGATTGGGAAAAGATCATCACTAAGGAAGACCGTAATATCGAGACACTGAAAGAAAC
>OLIX01002425.1_pt1 | contig 13850 bp, 12 predicted proteins | sample 1601331 | NCBI WGS metagenome assembly OLIX01 (sample SAMEA2452120, study PRJEB22498) | human gut metagenome | biome: human feces; feature: human gut; material: feces | place: Australia | collected 2012 | reverse complement strand
GCAGAGCAGCTGCGGGGTGGCTGCCCCGGCGCCGACGGCGGCTGGGCGAAAACCGACGTGGGGATCGCTGTGCTGTTCGGCATTTTCGGCGAGTTTGCCCGGGCGGGAATCACGGAGCACGAAAAGCACGTGGATATTTCCGTGGTGTGCGGCAATTTTGACCTGCCCATGAGCGCGTGGTACGCCCGGGCGTGGGGACTGCCCATCGGGAATATCATCTGCTGCTGCAACGAAAACGGGAATTTGTGGAACCTGATCCATCACGGACAGTTCCGCACGGATATGGTCAGTACTCCGACCGGCACGCCGGAGGCGGATGTGACCCTTCCCGCGGGACTGGAACGGCTGATTTACGCCTGCGGCGGACTGGCGGAGGTGGACATTTATCTGGATGCCTGCCGCCGGGGCGGGATGTACTGCCCGAGAGACAGCGTGCTTTCCCGGCTGGGGGAGGGGCTGGACGTCAGCGTCGTCAGCAGCCGCCGCATGATCTCTACCATTTCCGGTATCCGCGGTTCTGCCGGGTATTTGCTGTCGCCCTATGCCGCCCTTGCTTACGCGGGACTGCTGGATTTCCGGGGCAGAACAGGGGAGAGCTGCCATGCATTGGTGCTGGCGGAGAAAAGCCCCATCTGTGACGCCGGAACGGTAGCAAATGCCCTCGGTGTTTCCGAGGACGCGCTGGAACAGTATTTGTAACAGACAGAAATTCCCCCATTGGAGGATACAGATGACACGATATATAAAGACAGCCTGCCTGATTGTGGTCGTTGCCATTGCGTTGGTATCGGCGGTGTTTTTCTCGTACAAATGCATACGGCAGGCAACTGCGGATGCCGCTCCGGAGGAAACAACGGAGATGACCGGGGCCACTGAGACTGTGCCGCCGGAAACCGAACCCACGACCGTTCCCACGGAAGAAACCATACCGGGGGAAACCACCGCCACGGAAGAAACCGTTCCTGTGGAGACCGAAGCGCCGAAGGTCACGATCGACGCGGTTCCCCACTATCACCAGTCGGAATATCCCGACATCCGGTACGGCAATGGCACCATTGCGACCAGCGGAAGCAGCGTCGCCGCGCTGGCTATGGTCGCAACCTATATGACCGATCATGTTTACACCCCCGCCGACATCGCCGATTATGCGGTGCAGTACGGCGGCAGCCATTACAGGCGGCTGGAAAAGGTGTCCGATCTGATGCAGATTCCATGGAAACGGGCGCTGAATGTGAACGAGGCGCTGAAAGCCGTCCGGGAAGGGAAGATCGCCATTGCGCTGATGGGGTCGAGGTCAGTGTTTCCGGGAGGAAACCACTTCATCGTCCTGACCGGCGTCACTGAGGACGGAAAAATTTGGGTGCTTGACCCGGATGACAGGGACTACAGTGCGTGGGGCGTGGGCGAGCTGCTGGAAAACGGCTTCCCCGACGGCAAGCTGATCGCGGGTTATGAGGGCGCATGGATCTACGACAAGACGCAGATGCCGGAAGAACCGTTCATCTACGAACCGGAACCGGCGCCCGAGGAATCCCGCTACCCCGGCCTGGAACTGACGGATGCGGAGACGAAGCTGATGGCCGACCTGATTTTCATGGAAGCCCAGAGCGAACCCTTTGAAGGCCAGCAGGCGGTGGCCGAGGTGATCTTCAACCGGCTGAAATCCGGAAATTTCCAGTCTTCCATCAACAGCATCATATATGCAAAGGATCAGTTCGCGGCGGTGAAAAACCTGTATTTGGCAAAGCCCACGGACACCCAGTACAAGGCCATCGAACGGGCGCTGAACGGGCCGTATGTGCTGCCTGAGGATGTGGTTTTCTACGCGAAATTCGCTGTGAACAAGAAGATATGGGGGACGATCGGTTCTCATATCTTCTGCTACAGCTATTAGGGTTTTCAGATAGACCCAAACAATTAAGGAGGTGTTCCATGGCTCTGTACGCCATCGGCGACCTGCATCTTTGTCTGGGCGCACCGAAGCCCATGGACATTTTCGGCGGCGCATGGGTTGGTTACATGGACAAGCTCAGAGACGGCCTGTCCATCATCCGGCCGGAGGATACCACGGTTCTGCTGGGGGATTTGAGCTGGGCGTTGGATTTGTCCGGCGCGAAGGCAGATTTTGCGTGGATCAACGCCATTCCCGGACGAAAGATCATTCTAAAGGGAAATCACGACTATTGGTGGAGCACGGCGGCGAAATTCCGGAAGTTCTGTGAGGAAAACGGCTTTGAAAACCTGAATCTTCTGAACAACAACTGCTATGAATATGAGGGCGTCGCCATCTGCGGCACCCGGGGATGGTTTTATGAGGAAGACCGTTCCGGCGAGCATGACGAAAAAGTGTTCAAGCGGGAACTGCTGCGGCTGGAAGCCTCACTGAAAGCGGCGGGGGATATGCGGAAGATGGTTTTCCTCCACTATCCGCCACGGTACCGTGGATACGAATGTCCGGAAATTTTGCAGCTTCTGGAAAAATACGGCGTCAGCCGCTGCTTTTACGGCCATCTGCACGGGGGAAGTCACGCCCTTGCCATGGAAGGACTGTGGGACGGCGTGGATTTCCGGCTGGTCGCGGCGGATTATACCGGTTTCCGGCCTTACAAGGTCATTCCGTAGCGCAATTATTCAAAACTTTTTTCATAAAAGTGTGGACATTTCTGTCTTTTTCTGATAGAATATATCGGCTGTACAATTATAAATAAATGGTCTCGGTCACGGGAACCAATTAGGAGGATTACTTACAATGAACGTTAAGAGCATCGAAAGAAAAGGCAACGAGGCTACCGTCGTTGTCGAAATCGACAAGGAACTGATGGAGTCCGGTGTCAACAAGGCTTACATGAAGGCCCGCAAGAGCATCCAGCTCCCCGGCTTCCGTAAGGGCAAGGCTCCCAGAAAGATGATCGAGGCCATGTATGGCGCCCACGTTTTCTACGAAGACGGTCTGGAAGAGATTTTCCCCGAGATCTATGACTTCGCCATTGCCAAGCAGGATTTCAAGGCCATCGGCCGTCCCAACCTGACCGACATGCAGATCGGCGACGACAACATCGTCACCCTGACCCTGACCACTGAGGTGTACCCCGAGGTTACTCTGGGCCAGTACAAGGGTCTGGAAGTGGAGAAGGAGGAGGTTAACGTCACCGACGAGCAGGTGCAGGCCGAGCTGGATCGGATGGCGCAGAATGTCGCCTCCACCGAGACCGTGGAGCGTCCCGCCAAGATGGGCGATACCGCCAACATCGACTTCGAGGGCTTCGATAATGGCGTACCCTTCGAGGGCGGCAAGGGCGACAACTTTGACCTGAAGCTGGGCTCCGGCCAGTTCGTCCCCGGCTTTGAGGAGCAGATCGTCGGCATGAGCGCCGGTGAGGAGAAGGACATCGACATCACCTTCCCCGAGGATTACCACAAGGAGCTGGCCGGTAAGGCCGTCGTGTTCCACGTCAAGCTGAACAAGGTCACTGAGACCATCGTTCCCGAGCAGGACGACGAGTTTGCCAAGGACGTTTCCGAGTTCGATACGCTGGACGAACTGAAGGCCGACATCCGTGCCAAGGCTCTGGAAAATGCCAAGAAGCAGGCTGACAGCGCCTTTGAGCAGGCCGCTGTGGACAAGGCTGCCGAGAATACCACCGTGGATATGCCCAAGGCGCTGGTGGAGAACGAGCTGGACATCCAGATGGAGCGTTTCGGCTATCAGCTGCAGATGAGCGGCTACTCCATGGAGCAGTACGCCAAGATGATGGGCGGCGACGTCAGCACCATGCGCAACGCTTTCCGTCCCGCCGCTGAGAAGCAGGCGAAGATCTCCGTCACTCTGGAGAAGATCGCCGAGGTCGAGGGCATCACCGCTTCCGACGAGGATATCGAGGCGGAATTCAAGTCTCTGGCCGAGCAGTACGAGCTGGAAGTGGACAAGGTCAAGGAAATGGTTCCCATGGACGAGCTGACCGGCAGCATCAAGACCCGCAAGGCGATCAAGGTCATCGTGGACAGCGCCGTTCCCGTAGCTCCCAAGGCCGAGGAGAAGACCGAGGAATAATCCTTAGATAGGAATAACCTTTCCCCGCGATGGTTAGAATGTTTCAAACCCCTGAAAGGAGACATTACCATGAGTTTAGTTCCCTATGTTGTTGAGCAGACCAGCCGCGGCGAGCGCAGCTATGACATTTTTTCCCGTCTGCTGAACGACCGCATCGTGTTCCTGTCCGAAGAAGTCAACGACACCACCGCAAGTCTGGTGGTTGCCCAGCTGCTTTATCTGGAAGCACAGGACCCGGACAAGGACATTCAGTTCTATATCAACAGCCCCGGCGGCAGCGTCACCGCAGGTATGGCCATCTACGACACCATGCAGTACATTAAGTGCGATGTCGCGACCATCTGCGTCGGTCTGGCGGCTTCTATGGGCGCGTTCCTGCTGAGCGCCGGCGCCAAGGGCAAGCGTATGGCGCTGCCCAATTCCGAAATCATGATCCACCAGCCCTCCGCGGGTACGCAGGGTCAGATCACGGATATGGCTATCCACCTGAAGCGTCTGGAAACCGTCAAGGCGCGGATGAACCGCATTCTCTCCGAGAATACCGGACGCTCCATCGAGGAGGTCACCGCCGCCTGCGAGCGTGACAATTTCATGACCGCAGAGGAAGCCAAGGCTTTCGGCCTGATCGACCGGGTGCTGGATCATCATTAAAACAATTCATTAGAAACGAGGTACCGGTGTCATGGCAAAGAACACTGAGCAGCCGCCAATTCGCTGCAGCTTCTGCGGAAAGCGGGAGAATCAGGCGTCACGGCTGATTGCCGGTCCTGGGGTGTATATCTGCAGCGACTGTGTCGCTGCCTGCAGCGAGCTTCTGCGGCAGGAAATGGATACGGGCAGCGGGCTGAACGCCCCCGACAAGCTGCCCACACCCGTAGAGATCAAGTCCTTCATGGACAATTACATCGTGGGGCAGGACGAAGCGAAGGTCGCCCTGTCCGTCGCGGTGTACAACCATTATAAGCGTATCTATTTCGGCGCGGATTCCGATGTGGAGCTTCAGAAGAGCAACATCCTGCTCATTGGGCCAACGGGCAGCGGCAAGACCCTCTTTGCCCAGACGCTGGCGAAAATTCTGAACGTTCCCTTTGCCATCGCGGACGCCACTACGCTGACTGAGGCCGGATATGTGGGCGACGATGTGGAGAACATTCTGCTTCGTCTCCTGCAGGCCGCCGATTTTGACGTGGAGCTGGCGGAACGGGGCATTATCTACATCGACGAAATGGACAAAATCGCCCGCAAGAGCGAAAATACCTCCATCACCCGGGACGTTTCCGGCGAGGGTGTGCAGCAGGCGCTTCTGAAAATTCTGGAAGGCACCGTTGCCAACGTTCCGCCTCAGGGCGGCAGGAAGCATCCTCAGCAGGAAATGATTCAGGTGGACACCACCAACATCCTCTTTATCTGCGGTGGCGCGTTCGACGGTCTGGACAAGATCATCGAAAAGCGCACCGATAAGAGCGCCATCGGCTTTGATTCCCCTGTACAGAGCAAGAGCAAGCGGGATGTGGGTACATTGTTCACCCAGGTGGAACCCCATGATCTGTTGAAATTCGGCATTATCCCTGAGCTTGTGGGTCGTATGCCGGTGATCACCACCCTGCGCAGCCTGTCCCGGGACGATCTGGTGCGGATTCTTGTGGAGCCGAAGAACGCCCTGACGAAGCAGTATCAGAAGCTGCTGGAAATGGACGGCGTGGCGCTGGAAATTCAGCCGGAAGCCCTTCAGGCCATTGCCCAGAAGGCGCTTGACCGTCAGATTGGCGCGAGAGGACTCCGGGCGATCATGGAGAAGATCATGACGAAGATCATGTTCCTGATCCCCTCCGACCTGTCCATCCAGAAGGTCATCATCACCCCCGAAGCCGTCGAGGGTGCCGACCCCGGCATCGTGCGGGACACCGCCCATCCCAGAGAAAAAATCTCCGGGCGCAAATAATATCTCTATTCTTCCAAGGGGGTAGTTTTTCTACCCCCTTTTTTCAAAAAGGAGGGAAGAACTTTGACTGAAACCATTTTTGCAAGGAAAATGCCCATCCTTGCTTTGCGGGGACTGTGCGTTTTCCCCGAACAGACCGTTCATTTTGAAGTTGGCCGCAGCAAGTCCGTAAAGGCGCTGGAAGCGGCCATGCAGGGCGACCAGACGCTGCTGTTGATCCCTCAGAAGGATTTGCTGGTGGACGACCCGACGCTGAAAGACCTGTATCCCGTCGGCTGTATCGCCAAGGTCAAGCAGGTGCTGAAAACGCAGGGAGAGAATCTGCGGATCCTGGTCACCGGCATCAGCCGGGGCAAGATCACCGAGCTGTCTCAGAGCGAGCCGTACCTTTCCGGCATTGTGGAATCGGCGAGTGTGGAGGAACCGGCGGACACCATTCGCGCCCGCGCGCTGCGCCGGGAGGCCAATTCGCTGTATGGCGTGTATCTGGAGCTGTGCGAGCATCCTGCCCAGACCGTTCAGCTGCGGATGCTGGCCAGCGAGAGCAGCGGCTTTATTGCCGACTCTATCGCCCAGAATTCCGGCATTGACTTCCCGGACAAGGCGAAAATGCTCTGCCAGCTGAACAGCGTCCGCCGTCTGGAAACTGCCGTCCAGCTTCTGCGCCGGGAGGTGGAGATGCTCCGGCTGGAAGGGGACATTCAGGAGAAGACCCGCGCCGCCATCGACCAGAACCAGAAGGACTACTTCCTGCGCGAGCAGATGAAGGCCATCCGTGAGGAGCTTGGGGAAGAGGACGACGAGGACGAATTTGATACCTACGCCCAGAGCATTCAGAATCTCCATCTGGAAGCGGAGACGGAGAAGAAGCTCCTGAAGGACGTGGAGCGGCTGAAAAAGCAGCCCTTCGGTTCTTCCGAGGGGGCGGTGCTGCGGAATTATCTGGACACCGTGCTGGAGCTGCCGTGGAACGTCAAGACGAAAGAGCGGGTGGACGTTGCTGCTGCCCGGAAGATTCTGGAGCATGACCATTTTGGACTGGAAAAGGTGAAGGAGCGAATCTTAGAAACCATCGCCGTCCGGGAAATGGCGCCCCAGATGCCGCCCCAGATCCTGTGTCTGGTAGGCCCTCCCGGCGTGGGCAAGACCTCCATTTCCTATTCCATCGCCCGGAGCCTGAACCGGAAAATGGCGAGAATTTCCCTTGGCGGCATTCACGACGAGGCGGACATCCGGGGACACCGGAAGACCTACGTCGGCGCAATGCCCGGCCGTATCATGACCGCCATGACGCAGGCGGGCAGCTGCAATCCGGTGCTGCTGCTGGACGAGATCGACAAATTGGGTTCCGACTACCGCGGCGATCCCAGTGCTGCTCTGCTGGAAGTGCTGGACGCGGAACAGAACCACGACTACCGTGACCATTATCTGGAAATTCCCTTTGATTTGTCCGACGTGCTGTTTATCACCACGGCGAATACGCTGGACACCGTGCCCCGGCCGCTGCTGGACCGCATGGAGATCATTGAGCTTGGTTCTTATACGGATGAAGAAAAGTTCATGATCGCAAAGAATCACCTGATCCCCAAGCAGCTGAAAAAGCACGGCCTGAAAAAGGCACAGCTTCGCATCACCGATGACGCCATTCGGGAGACGATTTCCTGCTACACCCGGGAATCCGGCGTGCGGAATCTGGAACGCTGCTTCGGGGAGATCTGCCGGAAGACGGACATGGAGATTCTTTCTCAGGAAACGCCGAAGAAGATCACCGTCACCGGCGGCAATCTGGAAAACTATCTGGGCGTGCGCAAATTCCTGCCCGACCGCCTGCCATGCACCGATCAGGTGGGGCTGGTCACGGGACTTGCATGGACGAGCGTCGGCGGCGAAACGCTGGAAGTAGAGGTCAACGTCATGGACGGCTCCGGCAAGCTGGAGCTGACCGGAAATCTTGGCGACGTGATGAAGGAATCCGCCCATGCGGCGCTGAGCTACATCCGCGCCAACGCCCAGAAGCTGGGCGTCGCCCCGGACTTCTACAAGACCAAGGACATTCACGTCCATTTCCCGGAGGGGGCGGTTCCCAAGGACGGACCCTCGGCGGGCGTTACCGTCTGCACGGCCATTGTCTCCGCCCTGACGGGGGTCAGCGTGCGGCGGGATATCGCCATGACCGGTGAAATTTCTCTTCGGGGACGGGTCATGCGCATCGGCGGTCTGCGGGAGAAGACCATGGCGGCACTTCGCCACGGCGTGCGCACCGTCATCATTCCCAAGGACAACGAGCGGGATTTGGAGGAAATTGACCAGACCGTCCGGCGTCAGCTGAATTTCATCAGCGCTCAGACTATGGACACTGTGCTTTCCGCCGCGCTGAACCGGCCTGCGGAGGTCAGCCCCGCAATTCTGACGGAGCTTCCCGGGGACGTGCGTACCAGAGTGAGAAAGCCCGGCCTGCGCCAGTAACGGAGGAAATATTGTGAACTTTCAGAACGTGGAATTCCTGATTTCCGCCGCTTCCAAGGAGAATTTCCCCACAAAACGGCTTCCGGAGATTGCCTTTGCCGGGAAGTCCAACGTGGGAAAATCCTCGGTCATCAACCGCCTTTTGCAGCGGAAAAACTTTGCCCGGGTAGGGGATAAGCCGGGAAAAACCGTCCATGTGAATTACTTCACGCTGGACGGCACCTGCTATCTGGTCGATCTGCCGGGGTACGGCTTTGCGAAGGTTTCCGCCAGCGAGAAAGAGCGCTGGGGGCGGCTGATGGAGGATTATTTCGCAGCGAACCGCATTGATCTGGGTGTACTGATCGTGGACTACCGCCATCCGCCCACTAATAACGACATCACCATGGCGCGGTGGTTTCTGGATTCCGGGTGCCCGTTTGTGGTGGTTGCCAACAAGATGGACAAGCTGAAAAAAAGCGAGCTGGAACCGAACCTGAAGGTCATCCGGGAGGATCTGGCGCTTCCGGAGGGCTGCCCGGTGATCCCGTTCTCCGCGGAGAAGGGGAACGGCCGGGACGAGCTGGTGAAGTACATTCTTGCCGCCGTAAAAAAGTAATACTATTTCCTGATTAAAATCTTTGATTTTAATCAGGAAGGCATCGCCTAATGGCGCTGCCAGTTTTGTGATTTATAAGGAAAGAAATCACAAAACAAGTCTCATATGAACTCCTTGCCCTTTGGGCAATTAGGGCCTATCTGAAAACCGGAAATATGACCAACAGCGAGGGATTTTTCGTCTGATGAAGCCATTTTTCCGCAGAAATACTTTGTGTATTGCAAGTGAAAATGGTGCACAGCAGACGGAAAAGACCCGCTGTTTGGGCATGTTGACGGTTTTCAGATAGACCCTAAAATCTTTTTTAAAGATTTTAATTGGAGTTCAGTATAAAAAACGCAGGAGCGACCGATCTTGGACGCTCCTGCGTTTTGTTACTCCGCGGGTGTTTTCTTGAGGAAACGGATGATGAACGGGATGCTGAGAAGTCCAGCTATCACATCCGCCGTAGGCTGGGCGATCTGAACTCCGGGCAGTCCCAGCAGGGGAACCCCAATTAGCAGCATGGGAATTGTGACCGCACCGGAACGAATGAGGGACAGAACAGAGGAAATGGTGGGCTGCTGAATGCTCTGGTAGAGCATATTCACCGGTACGGAGAAGGGGACAAACAGCATACCGATCGCCGTATATCGCAGCGCGGTGGAGCCGATGGCAATGACCGCCTCGCTTTTCTGGAAAATTCCGATGATACCTTCAGCACAGATCATGCTGATAACGGAAAAGCTGCCGATGAAGACCAGCCCGAAGCACATGGTGAACACCAGACCTTTTTTCACCCGGTCGTATTTTCTGGCCTGATAATTGAAGGATGCCACCGGCTGGAAGCCCTGCCCGATGCCGAGACCGACGCAGATCAGGAAATTGGAATACCGGTTGACCACGCTCATGGCGGCGATGGCCGCATCGCCGAAGGGCTTTGTCATGTTGTTCAGCAGTCCCATGGTCACGGAGGTCAGCCCCTGCCGGATAAGGGACGGCAGACCAACACGGCAAATTGACAGATAGATTTTAAAGTTCCGGCTGACGGCGCGGAAACGGATGGTGCTCTGCGCCATTTTCAGATACATGATGAGAAGAATGACGAAGCTGACCAGCTGGGAAGCGGCGGTGGCAAGCCCCGCACCGTAGACGCCCATCCCCAGCTTCATGACCAGAATGTAGTCGCCAAGAATGTTCAGAAGTCCGCCGGCGGTAAGCCCGATCATGGCATAAAAAGCTTTGCCCTCGTAGCGAAGGCCGTTGTTGAGGATCAGGGAACAGATAATCGTCGGCGCAGCCAGAAATACCCAGAAGCCGTAGTCCATGGCGTAGGGGGCAATGGTGTCGGTGCTGCCCAGAAAATGCACCAGCGGCCTGAGAAACGCAAGGCCAAGCACGCCGATCACCAGCCCCAGCCCAATGCCGGTGAAGAAGGAAGTGGAAATGTACATGGTGGCTTTGTCAGCGTCCCTGTCTGCCAGCGACCGGGAAACATGGGTGCCCGCGCCGTGGCCGAGCATGAAGGCCAGACCCTGCATAATGGCCTGAACGGTAAAGAGAATGCCCGTCGCGGCCTGAGCGCTCTCGCCCAGCGTGCCGACAAAATAGGTGTCCGCCATGTTGTAAATGCTGGTGATGAGCATGGAAATGGTGGTTGGAATGCCGAGATTCAGAATCAGCCGGGAAACCGGCGTTTCCGTCATTTTTCGGTAATGTGCCTCCGAATCGGTCAAGAGATATCCTTCTTTCTGCTTTTTTCCACATTATAACACGGATTTTTCGCTGATTCAATGGCATTTTCATCGGCTTTTAGGGCACGGGCTGGTTTTTCAGCCCGTGCCGTTTGTCAATTACTGGTTTGCCTTGGCGGCCTTCAGCGCCTGCGCCAGCTGATCGGGGCAGGAGGTGGACTTCATGCCGCACTTGACGCCCTCGATACGGGCGATGACGTCGTCAACGTCCATCCCTTCCACCAGCTTGCCGATGCCCTTCAGGTTGCCGTTGCAGCCGCCTACAAACTGAACATTCTTGACCTTGTTGTCCTCAATGTCGAAGAAAATCTTCTGGGAACAGGTGCCTTTTGTCTTGTATTCGTACATGCCGATTTCCTTTCTATACAATAATATCTGTCAGTTCTGCGCCAACCAGCTCCGCGAGGGGCTGGGGCGGAACGATCATCTGATGTCCTCTGGCGCCGGCGGAGACGGCAATCTCATCCCACAGCGTGCAGGTCTCGTCAATAAAGGTGGGGTAGTGTTTCTTCATGCCCACGGGACTGCATCCGCCACGGATATAGCCGGTCAGGCCGAGCAGCTCCTTGACGGCCACCAGCTCCATATTCTTGTCCCCGGCGGCTTTGGCGGCTTTTTTCAGATCCAGCTCACAGCAGACGGGAATGCAGAACACGTTGATGCCCGTCTTCTCGCCCCGGGCGACCAGTGTCTTGAAAACCTGTTCTTCCGGCATTCCGATGGCCTGCGCGGCATGGCCGCCGCTTAAATCCTGTTCGTCGAATTCGTAAAATGCTTCGCGGCAGGGGATTCCCGCCTGCTGAACCAGACGGACTGCGTTCGTTTTTGTAGCCATATCATCACCGTACCTTATTATACGACAAAACGCAGCCGCTTTCAAGTGTGAATTGCGAAAAACCGGTTATCCTATGGGGGAGGAGGTTACGATATGAGCGAAAACAAAGACGTGGAAATGAAAAAACAGGAGCGGGAGCAGATCGTGGAGCTTGGCTCGGACATCACGAAATCCAGCAAGGGAAGCATCTACACCCTCACCATCATCGGTCAGGTGGAGGGGCACATGATCGCCCCGGAAACGGTGAAGACCACCAAATATGAGCACGTCCTGCCGCTGCTGGCCGGGATTGAGGAAAGCGACGACGTGGACGGTCTGCTGCTGCTTCTGAACACAGTGGGCGGCGACATTGAGGCAGGACTGGCCATTGCGGAGATGATCGCTGGGATGAAAAAGCCAACGGTGTCTCTGGTGCTGGGCGGCGGACATTCCATCGGTATCCCTCTGGCAGTATGCACGAAAAAGAGCTTCATTACCCCGACAGCCAGCATGACGGTGCATCCCGTGCGGATGACGGGGCTGGTAGTCGGCGCACCCCAGACCTTCCGGTATTTTCAGCGGATTCAGGAGCAGATTGCGGATTTTGTCACATCGAACTCCCGCATCAGCCGGGAGGACTTCGAGCATTATATGATGGCGACGGGGGAGATCGCCACGGACGTGGGAACGATTCTCTACGGCAAGGAAGCGGTGGCTTCCGGCCTGATCGACAAGCTGGGCGGGCTGAATGACGCACTGTCCACGCTGCACAGGATGATCGAGAAACAGAAAAAATAGCTTTCACCGCGCAGGCGCAGCCGATTTTGGCTGTGTCTGCGCGGACAAAAAATAAGACTGGAAATTCTCTCTGACCTATGCTATAATAAAGCGAATTATTATGTTGTAGGAGGGGCAGACTTGGACTTAAACTGGCTTGAGAGTTTCTTATACGGTCTGTTTTCCGGGCTTACGGATATTCTGCCCGTTTCCGCCGAAGCCCACCGCATTCTGATGCTGAAATGCTTTGGAATTCAGAGCAGCACGGAGCTGATGAAGCTGTTCGCGCATCTTGGCGTGTTCGGCGCGATGTATTTCAGCTGCCGCAAGCAGATCGTCCGCATTCATCGGGCGCGCCGTCTGGCGCGGGTGCCCAAACGCCGCCGCCGTCGGCCGCTGGATACCCGGAGCCTGATGGATTTCAGCCTGCTCAGGACGATGCTGATTCCCGTGATTCTCGGATTTCTCCTGAACCGGTACGTGGAGCCGCTGAAAGAAAAGCTGATCTGGATCGCCGTATTGCTGTTCCTGAACGGCATTATCCTGTACATACCCCAGTTTTTCCCCACCAGCAACCGGGACAGCCGGATGCTATCCCGGGTCGAGGGACTCCTCGTAGGGCTGGGCGGCGCGCTGGGAATTTTGCCGGGCGTTTCCGCAGTGGGTTCCGCGCTGTCCGTTGCCAGCATCTGCGGCGTGGAGCGGAGCTACGGTCTGAACATGGCGCTGCTGATGAACATGTTTATTCAGGTCGGTTTGATCGTGCTGGATGTGCTGGCGCTGATATCGGTAGGGGCGGGAACGCTGTCGTTCATGATTCTCGTCCGATATCTGGTGACTGCCGCTGTGTCTTTTGGCGCCGCGTTGCTGGGCGTGAAGCTCATGCGTCTGCTGGCCGCCAATAACGGCTATGCGCTGCTGGCGGTCTACTGCTGGGGTGTGTCGCTGTTTACCTTTATTCTGAATCTGATGGCTTAATGGGAGGAAATTATGGCTGAGAAGAAAACGGCCAGTCGGGCCGAGCAGGCGGTTTCGGGCGCGAAGAAGAAAACGTCATCCGGTTCCGCTTCCAAACCTTCCGGAAAAAAGAGTACGCCTGCCAAGAACACCAAGTACAAGACGGAATATGAGCGTGCCGTTCCGCCGCATTTTCTCATTGCGGCGGTCAGCATTCTGCTGTTTGTGCTGTTTGTTGTCATCAGCGTGAACCCGGATGGTGAGTTGCTGAAAATCATTCAGTCTGTGGTGCTGGGTCTGGTTGGACAGGCCGGATTTTATTTTGCCATTCCGGGACTGTTATACCTGTTCGTCATCCACACCTTTGGCCGGAAAAACGCCCCGACCATGCGGAGCGTCTGCACATTGCTTTTCGTTTTTCTGTGCGGGTGCATTTACCACCTTGCCATGCAGGAGCAGGAGATGTCGAAGGGCTTTGCCCTGATCAAAGACCTGTGTACCGGCGGCGTAGC
>OLIX01002419.1_pt1 | contig 13867 bp, 9 predicted proteins | sample 1601331 | NCBI WGS metagenome assembly OLIX01 (sample SAMEA2452120, study PRJEB22498) | human gut metagenome | biome: human feces; feature: human gut; material: feces | place: Australia | collected 2012 | reverse complement strand
CCGCGCGAATTTATGCGATTAGCATAAATTCTGTGCATCGCGAAGCGTGTTACTGTGAACGGAGTGAACAGTAACACTATTGGAAAACGCATAAAAGAGAATAATCGTATTTACTTTCTGGATAAATAATGTGATAATAAAACTGCCCGGCATAACTTCTTGCCGGGCGGTTGCTGTTTATAAAAAAGAAAGGAGAGGATGTCGTGAGCAGCAGAAAGAAAATCATGATCACCCTGATCATAATCTTGCTCCTGCTGACTGCCGGAGTATATGGATATGGTGTATACTATTTCACAGAGCATTTCTTACCGGGATCAATGGTAAACGGATTCAACTGTTCCTATATGACAGTATCCCAGTCAGAAGAATTGCTTACGCAGAAGGTGGGAGCATATGTTCTTACTATTGACACCAGAAATAACGGACAGGAAAGTATCACAGCAAAACAGGCGGGACTTTCCTATGACTCAGATGGAAGTGTTGATAAACTGATCAGAAATCAGGATCGTTTTACATGGTTTCTTGCTTTTAATCAGCACAGGAATTATGAAGTGTCCTCCTCCATTAAATATGATGAGCAGAAGACAGAGGCTGCCATTTCCGAACTGAAATGTATGCAACAGGAGAATATGACAGAGCCTTCGGATGCTCATATAGAAGAGAAAGACGATAAGTTTGTAATTGTTCCTGAGCAGGAGGGAACTGCACTGAAACCAGAAAAAACAAGTCAGGATATTATAGATGCTCTTGTCACAGGACGAACGCCGGTTGATCTGGAAGCAGATGGATGCTACAAAGAACCGAAAGTTTATCAGAGTGATGAAACTCTGACGAAGAATTGTGAACTGATAAACAAACTTACGGATGTAGTGATAACCTATGATTTTGACGATTGCACAGAGACAGTAGACAGAGATATGATCAAAAACTGGCTCACAACAGATGAAAACGGTCTTTATACACTTGACAAAAAACAGATAGAAGCATATATCAGTGAACTGGCGGCTAAATATGATACGGTTGGAACAGAGAGAACATTTAATACATATGATGGTCGTGAGATTACTGTCAGCGGAGGGAATTATGGCTGGCAGATCGATCAGAAAGCGGAGCTGAAAGAACTTACAGAACTGATAAAAAACGGAGAAACCCAGGTCAGAGAACCTGTTTATTCCCATGAAGGTCTGGTCAGGAAAACAAATGATATCGGATATACGTATATAGAGATTGACCTGACGGCCCAGAGAATGGTATTCTATAAAGATGGAACGCCGACTGCGGATGCGCAGATCGTATCCGGAAATCCATTCGTGCCCAACTGTGCAACTCCTGTGGGATGTTATACAACAGGTGAAATGAAGAGCGGATGTACAGTGAACGGAGAGGACTATCCTTCTGCTGTAAATTACTGGATCCCATTCGATGGAAATCTGGGGATCAGTGATGCTCCATGGAGAATGGATTTCGGAGGACAGCTTTATGAATTTGAAGGCACACATGGAAGCATCTGTGCACCATCCGATCAGGTGCAGATTATTTTCAGCAATGTTGAGAAGAACACACCGATTGTTATTTATGAATAAAGGAGAAAAATGATGAAGATTGTAGTATTAGCGGGGGGAACAAGTACAGAACGTACTGTCTCCATTACATCAGGAACAGGAATATGTAAGGCATTACGACAGAAAGGACATCAGGCGATTCTTGTGGATATTTTTTGCGGCATTGAGAATGTGGACCGGGAGAATCCGTTTCCGTCAGAGTATGATGTGGACGCAGCATCAGAATATATGTCAGCATTTAACGACAGGATTGAACAGATGAAAAAAGAGAGAAGAAGCTTCTTCGGACCAAACGTGCTGAAACTCTGCGAGGCGGCTGACATTGTTTTCCTGGGACTTCATGGTGCGAACGGAGAAGATGGAAAAGTACAGGCAACATTTGACCTGATGGGAATCAAATATACAGGAACCGGATATTTAAGCAGTGCCCTGGCAATGGATAAGGGAATCACCAAGCAGATGTTCCTGATGAATAATGTACCAACACCGCGGGGAGTGTCTATGGTAAAAGAAGAAATGACCACAGATCTGAAAGCACTTGGAATGGAATTTCCTGTAGTTGTAAAAACCTGCTGTGGCGGTTCCAGTGTAGGTGTTTATATTGTGAATGATCAGGCCGAATATGAGCAGGCTCTCAAAGACGCTTATTCTTATGAAAATGAAGTCGTGGTCGAAGAATATATAAAAGGACGTGAATTTTCAGTAGCGGTTGTGGACGGAAAAGCTTATCCGATCATCGAAATTGCTCCGCTTCAGGGATTCTATGATTATAAGAATAAATATCAGGCCGGCTCTACGATTGAGACCTGTCCTGCCGAAATTTCACCGGAACTCACAGAGAAAATGCAGCATTATGCGGAAGCAGGAGCCAAAGCTCTGTTTATGGAAGGATACTGCCGTCTTGATTTCATGATGAAGGAGAATGGAGATATGTATTGTCTGGAAGCAAATACTCTTCCCGGAATGACACCAACCAGTCTGATTCCGCAGGAGGCAAAAGTTCTGGGAATCGACTATCCGACTTTATGTGAGAAACTGATTAAAGTTTCCATGAAAAAATATCCGACGCAGGATTTCACACTATAGAGCGTGTCTGCAGTAATTTATAGAATTGTTATAGATGCATTATTAAGAGAATTGCTATAACAGGAAAGAAGATATAAAAAATATTATGAAAAACTTAACTCTTGAAAATATCGCCCGCGTATGCGGCGGTACTTATTATGGTCCGGCTGATAAATTACAGGAAGAAGTAATGTCTGTTATCACAGACAGCAGAAAAGCAGAAGAAGGATGTCTGTTTGTACCTATTGTGGGGGAACGTGTAGATGCCCATAAATTTATCCCACAGGTAATGGAAGCAGGGGCATTGGCAACCTTGTCGGAACGGGTGCTTGATAACGCTGATTTTCCTTATATCGCAGTAGAATCTTCTCTTCAGGCAGTGAAAGATATTGCAGAGTTTTATTTAAAGCAGCTTCAGATTCCGGTTGTGGGAATTACAGGAAGTGTTGGTAAGACAAGTACAAAAGAAGTGATCGCATCTGTTCTGAACCAGAAATACCATACTCTGAAAACACAGGGCAACTTTAACAATGAACTTGGTCTGCCTCTCACAGTTTTCCGTCTGCGTGATGGAGATGAAATTGCAGTTCTGGAAATGGGGATCAGTGATTTCGGTGAGATGACCAGACTTGCGCAGATTGCAAGACCGGATACCTGCGTGATCACGAATATCGGTACCTGCCATCTGGAGAATCTGGGAGACAGAAATGGTGTTCTGAAAGCAAAGACAGAGATTTTTAAATTCCTCAGACCGGAGGGACATATTGTATTAAATGGCGATGATGACAAGCTTATCACAGTAAAAGAATATGAAAAGATAAAACCTGTATTTTTCGGAATGAGTAATGAATGTCAGGTTTACGGTGATAAGATTGTAAGCAGAGGTTTAAAGGGAATGACCTGCACCATTCATCTGGGGGATACTGCATTTACAGTTGATATCCCGATGCCGGGGCGCCATATGGTATATAATGCGCTGGCAGCAGCAGCAGTTGGAAATATTTATGGACTTACAACTGAGCAGATCAAAGCCGGAATCGAGAGCCTGGAGCCGATCAGCGGTCGTTTCAGAATGATCGAAACAGATAAATTTCTGATCGTAGATGACTGCTATAATGCAAATCCTATGTCCATGAAAGCCTCTCTGGATGTTCTGCAGGATGGTGCAGGACGCAGAATAGCAGTCCTTGGCGATATGGGTGAACTTGGAGAGAATGAAGTTCAGCTTCATGAGGAGGTAGGAGAGCATGCCGGAAAATGTGATATCGATGTTCTTATCTGTACAGGTAAACTGTGCAGAAATATGGCAGAGAGAGCACAGCGGACAAATCCGGACCTGAAAGTAATCTATGAGCCGGACAGAGAAAGTCTGCTGGAGCATCTGGAAGGTTATGTACAGGATGGTGACACTATTCTTGTGAAAGCTTCCCATTTTATGAAGTTTGAAGAGGTAGTTACGAAACTGGAAAATATGAAAACACTTTTGTCTTTTTATGAGAGAATTTGATGAGCGATTTTAGTTCCATGATACCGGAAACAGCAGTATAATAATCCTGTCAGTTTATGAGCAGGCAGCGAAGCAGATAGTCTTATCTGTTCAAGTGAGGAGGATGTTATGCTGGAGAAAGTTATGGAACTGCATTTCCTGCTGTATGCCATGATGTTAATGGGCGGACTGGGAGCACTGGGGATGCTGACCACACATCTTACCTACCGAAGAATGATCAGAAAAAATACAGAGGTTAAATCAAATCTCAAAGAGAAATGGACAAATCTTTGGAAAACAAGAGACAGGCTGTTGAACCGTATGAACCGGTTTGTCTGGTATCCGTCACTTTTCTGTATCGCTTTTCTTGGACTGGCTTTTTTTCTGTATTCCAAAGATGCACGATGGGACGGAATGCCGCTGGCATATCTTTATGTGGCTGCGATCATTCCGACAGCATTGCTTTTGCTGAGACAGGCGCTGGATTTTACATACAGAGAAGAACTTCTGATGAATTCTTTTTCTGATTATGTGGAACATGCCCGCACATGGGTAGAAGAAGTGCCGGTGCCGGAGAAGGCTGACGAAGCTGTAAAAGAGGAAATCGTTGAACATATTGCGGACAGTATCCGCCAGACTGCAGCAGCAGGAAGCCATTTCAGCGGAATGCTTACACCCGAGGAAGATGAGATTATGAGAGAAATCATAAGAGAATTTATGAAATAAAGACATGAAAATTCACTGCAAATGAGATACACAGGATCAGAAACAATATGGCAATGTAAAGTTTCTGATCCTGTACACATTTTAAGACAGAATAATTTATTATTCGTCATCCTCTTCAATTACCTGGATCTCCAGATAATCAAAATCAATCTGCTCTATAAAATTATCCTGATAAAATCTGGCTTTTCCATGTTTCTTAAAATGTCTGACTGTAGATTCCAGCCAGATTGGGTTTCCCAGATCCATTTCATAACAGATACTTTCCAGACCACGAAAAATCTTGTGGGTCCGCGTATCTTCGGAGTCATCGCAGATTACAGTATCTTTCAGTAAATGATTATCTTTCCATATTTTTCCCCATAAACGGAACATATCGGTAATACCTCCCTGTCAGAACTGCCACAGGCGGCAGAAATCTCATTGTCTAAGTGATTCCCAGTATAGCGGATTTTGGTAGGAAAGTAAAGAAAGTAAAAAATGCTACTGCTTGTAGTAACTAAAATACTTATAGTCTTAGGCTTGATTATTCCAGTGGAATATTCTATAATAAAACCTAAATTTCCATAAATTAGCGTGTCAAAGTGCCGGTTCAGGAGAAAATCAGTTTTCATCTGGAAATTTGAAGACTGGTGTGGATAAGGTGAGTTCCATAACTGCATTTGTGATATGCAAAAAAACAGAATGGAGGAGACATTATGAAATTATACGATACCGGTGTGTATTTGCTGAATGGTCAGAAGATTGTTCCGGAGAATCAGGCAGATTTTCCTGTTTCCAAAGAGGAAGCTGCAAAGAGTACAATTGCCTATTCAATTCTGAAAGCACACAATACTTCCGGAAATATGGAGAAACTTCAGATTAAATTTGATAAACTGACTTCTCATGATATCACTTTTGTCGGAATTATCCAGACTGCACGTGCTTCAGGCCTTGAGAAATTTCCGGTGCCATATGTACTGACAAACTGCCATAATTCACTCTGTGCAGTAGGCGGAACTATTAATGAAGATGATCATATGTTTGGACTTACCTGTGCCAAGAAATATGGCGGCGTATATGTACCGCCCCATCAGGCGGTTATCCATCAGTTTGCAAGAGAAATGCTTGCAGCAGGCGGTAAAATGATCCTCGGTTCAGACAGCCATACACGATATGGCGCACTGGGAACCATGGCAATGGGTGAGGGCGGACCGGAGCTTGTAAAGCAGCTTCTTTCCCAGACTTATGATATCAATATGCCAGGCGTCGTTGCCATTTATCTTACCGGTTCTCCTCGTCCGGGCGTAGGTCCTCAGGACGTTGCGCTTGCGATTATCGGCAAGGTTTTTGCAAACGGATATGTGAAGAATAAAGTTATGGAATTTGTAGGACCTGGTGTTGCAAATTTAAGTGCTGATTTCCGAATTGGTGTAGATGTAATGACAACAGAGACCACCTGTCTTTCCTCTATCTGGCAGACAGATGAGAAGATTCAGGAATTCTATGAGATCCATGGCAGAAGTGAAGATTACAAAGAACTGAAACCGGGTGAAACAGCATACTATGATGGCTGTGTAGAGATTGATCTGAGTGAGATCAGACCAATGATCGCTATGCCATTCCATCCAAGCAATACATATACAATTGATGAACTGAAAGCAAATCTGGATGATATTCTGGCAGATGTTGAGAAAAAAGCACAGATCAGCCTTGATGGAAAAGTTCCATATACATTAAGAGACAAAGTAATTGATGGTAAACTTTATGTAGAACAGGGAATCATCGCAGGATGTGCAGGTGGTGGATTTGAAAATATCTGTGCAGCAGCTGATATCCTTAAAGGCAAGAGCATTGGTGCAGATGCCTTCACATTGAGTGTATATCCGGCAAGTACTCCGATTTATATGGAACTGGCTAAGAATGGTGTTCTGGCAGGACTTCTTGAAACGGGAGCTGTTGTGAAGACTGCTTTTTGCGGACCTTGCTTTGGTGCAGGGGATACTCCTGCAAATAATGCATTCAGTATCCGTCATACGACCAGAAACTTCCCGAACCGCGAAGGTTCCAAAATCCAGAATGGCCAGATTTCTTCTGTTGCACTTATGGACGCACGTTCTATTGCGGCAACTGCAGCAAATAAAGGTTTCCTGACTTCAGCAGAGGATTATACGGGTGGTTATACAGGACAGAAATATTTCTTTGATAAGACAATTTATGACAATCGTGTATTTGACAGCAAGGGTATAGCTGATCCAGGTGTAGAGATCCAGTTTGGTCCGAATATTAAGGACTGGCCGGAGATGGCTGCACTTCCGGAGAATCTGATCGTGAAGGTTGTTTCTGAGATCCATGATCCGGTTACTACAACAGATGAACTGATCCCGTCCGGTGAGACATCTTCTTATCGTTCCAATCCACTTGGACTGGCTGAGTTTACACTTTCCAGAAAAGATCCTGCTTATGTAGGACGTGCGAAAGAAGTTCAGAAAGCTCAGAAGGCTATTCAGGAAGGAAAATGTCCGGTTGAGGCATTACCGGAGATGAAACCTGTAATGGATGTGATCAAAAAGGATTATCCGAATGTAAGCAAGGAAAATCTTGGTGTGGGAAGTACGATCTTTGCAGTGAAACCAGGTGATGGTTCTGCGCGTGAGCAGGCTGCTTCCTGTCAGAAAGTGCTTGGCGGATGGGCAAATATTGCCAATGAGTATGCGACAAAGCGGTACCGTTCTAATCTGATCAACTGGGGTATGCTTCCATTCCTGATTAAAGAAGGGGAGCTTCCGTTTGCAAACGGAGATTATCTGTTCTTCCCACAGATTCGTAAGGCAGTGGAAGAAAAGGATGATGTGATCCAGGGATATGTTGTCGGTGCTGAGGGACTGAAGGAGTTTGAAGTGGCTCTTGGGGAGCTTACGGATGATGAGCGTGAGATTATCCTTAAGGGATGCCTGATTAATTATAATCGAAAATAGAAAGTGATGAAGATGCAGCTATCCTCTCTTTAGGTTGGGAGTAGCTGCATCTTTATTGTTTATGAAATTATGAGAATTGCGGGAACTGCTTTGCAGCGGAGCGATTCGTGGATATAATAGAGCCCCGGGCAGCAACGTACTGCATCGAAGAAGGTGAAATAGTCTGAAAATTATCAAATAAATAAAAATATTATAAAATTAGTGCAAATAAGACAAAAATAAATAGAAAATATTGAAATAAAATGCAAAAATGTATTGACAAATAATAACAAGAGTGTTATTATAACACCATCAAAAGAAACAAGGAAACGAATTAAACAATCAAAGAAATTCATTCAATTCATAGCATATATAAATGTTCCAATGAAAAGGATGAAAATAAAAGAAAGGTTCGGGTGATTCCATTGGGAAAGAATTTATAACTTCATCAATATAAGAGTAACGGGTATCGCATTTCCTGCAAGAAAGACCTGATACGGAGATTATAAAAAAGTATTTTCCTTATATAATATAAGAGCATACGCACAGTCTGATTAATAAGGAAGGAATGTATCAAAGGTATTATAGAAGCGATAACTTATATTGAATATCTGTTGCAGACCTGATACAGGGATTTTGGTAAATGTGTAAAGAAATATTTACCGGAAGAGCATAACCCTTATCTCAGTAGTTAGCCTGAAAGCAGAGGTTCAGGTAACAGATAAACTGAAGGTAAGAACGATGTTTTGAGAGGCATATAGAAGTTTAAGTATATGGTTTGAAATCCTGCATCAGAAGAATATCCGGTATATAAAATTACAGGATATTGAGAGAAATATTAAGGTACTTTTTCAGTGATACTTTACATAATTCAGAACATCTGCCATTAATGTTCGATAAATATGAAAAGCACATAAGGAAATTAAACAGTTGTGAATTTAAGAAGTTAGGTTTATGATTGCTTAGCACGAAAAATAATGAAAAAGTGTATCCGATATTTCATAAATGAAAACAAATTATAATACGTGAAATTATAATTTAAAATCTATAAAACTTTCTAAGTAAGTTCCGATGAACTGAATAACTGATATCATAAAAGCATAAAAGCAGGAATGAATCAGATTATAAACAGTACATATGGATTATGAGCAGGAAACAGAATAGGAATTTTAAATAAACATAGAAAAATTTAATAGTGAACTTATAAAGTAGTTTGTAAATAACATATTATTTTATTATAGAAAGAATACTAAGAGGAAAATAAATTGAATAACGAAGAACATTGAAGCGGTCATCATTTTTGAAATCAGGAAAAGTAAAAAGTGATGACCGTTTTCAAATTGTATTCATATATATTCGTTTATTGCGTGAAATGGAATTTTAGGATATACTCTCCATGAAAAGGAGAGTTTTTTTATGTGGATAAAAGATATCAGAGATTATATTTTATATGAAGATAAAGATATTCTGGTCTGTCACAAACCGGCAGGGCTTGCAGTTCAGAATGCGCGGGTTGGCAGTATGGATATGGAGAGCCTCTTGAAGAATTATATTGCTCAGAAGGTGCCGGGTAAGATGCCGTATCTGGGTATTATCCATCGCCTGGATCAGCCGGTGGAGGGGGTTCTTGTATTTGCCCTGAATCCGAAGGCAGCAGCAGATCTCAGCAGACAGATGACAGCGGGAAAAATAAAGAAGACTTATCTTGCAGTTACAGAAGGAACAGTGAAAGTGAAGAGTGCAAAACTGGTGGACTGGCTGAAGAAGGATGGCAGGACCAACAGCTCTGCAGTGGTTGAGGGAGGGACTTCCGGAGCAAAAAAGGCGATATTGTCTTATGAAGTTCTGGAAACCTGGAAAAATAAGGAAGATGCACAGGATTGTGGCGAAAGAAATCTGATTCGGATTGATCTGGATACAGGCAGGCATCATCAGATTCGTGTGCAGATGGCGCATGCCGGAATGCCTTTGGTTGGTGACAGAAAGTATAATCCCGGTCAGAATAGTCAGGAACCGCTGGCTCTCTGTTCTGCAAAACTGGGATTTCAGCATCCGGTGACAAAGAAACAGTTGGAGTTTCAGGTGCAGCCTGCAGGTATGGCATTCAAAAGACATTGATATAGCGTAATTTTTGATGTATAAAAGTGAAAAATGTGTAAAATCTCTGGACGAATTTCGTAAAGTGTGTATAATGTAGAAAGTAATATGCAGTTATAAGGTTTATAGCAATTCTCGTAAATAATGCATTTAAGAGGATCGCTACAGGTAATTGTTCGATGTTAATTATTCTGTGAGAGTACTGAGCAGATATCGATTTTTTAGTTGACAGAAATTATACATTATTTTATGAAATTGCTGTAATGTGCAGTATAGTACTGAAAGGAAGAGGAAATTAAAATGAAAAGAGCGGCGGCAGCAGCGATAAGTTTAATGACAGGACTGGCAATGCTGACAGGATGCAGCAGAGCGGAGGTGGAAGAGACAATCCAGCCGTTGGTGGCAGACGCTATCGAAGAATCCGATTCAGAGGCAGAAGCAGTGAAGGAAGAGGATGAGAGTCCGCTGATTCCGGAGATTGATACAGATATAAAAATCCATGCCGGTTCAAGGATCGCAGTGGTAAGCAAATGTGTCAAGGGCGAATACTGGAAGATGGTTAAGAAAGGCATGGAAGATGCGGTAAAGGAAATTAATAAAGCATATGGTTATAAAAAAGATGACCAGATTACCATGACTTTTGAAGGCCCTGATAATGAAGAGGACGTAGAAACTCAGATTAATACAATAGATGCTGTTATCGCAGAGAATCCGGATGTTCTTTGTATTTCGGCAAGTGACATGGATTCCTGTGAGGCACAGCTTGAAGCTGCAAAGGAAAATGGAATTCCGGTTATAGCATTTGATTCTAATGTAGCCGAGAAAAAACTGGTGAAGGCATATCGGGGAACCGATAATGTGCAGGTAGGAAAGATGGCTGCTTATCAGCTTGGCAGTGCACTCGGAAAGATGGGAAAGGTTGCGGTTTTTTCCGCACAGCAGAAGACAAAGAGTGTTCAGGATCGTGTAGAAGGATTTATGAATAATATCGGGAAGTACGGAGATATTGAAGTTGTGGAAACTATTTATTCTGATCAGGTAGATGATATGGAGGCTTCCATGAAGGAAGTTCTGGAAAAATATCCCACACTGGATGGTGTATTCTGCACCAATGCAGATATTACAGAGATGTATCTGAATCTGGAGAAGAGTGATGAGCATGATGCACCGGCTCTGGTAGGGGTTGATGCAACTACTAAGCAGCAGGAAGCAATCCGTAATGGAGAAGAGATTGGCTGTGTTTCCCAGCAGCCTTATGCTATGGGATACCAGACGATCTGGGCAGCAGTTGAAACAACGGCACCGAAGAAATCTGTTGTGATCGAGAAAAATGTACTGAGCAATCCGGCATGGATCGATGCAGACTGTCTGGATGATCCGGACTACAGTGGATATTTATATACAGAATAAGAATTAAAGATAAACGCTCCGGGAGGATGTACAGGGTCTCAAATGCATTAATTAAGAGGATTTTCTATAAGAGGAATGTGTCTGCTGGGACAGACCGGTAATACAGAACTTATATATAAAGCAGAATTATATACGAAAGAAGAAGCATGAAAACAGTGATGAGTTGTTTTCGTGCTTTTTTTGTGTTATAGAATATTACTCCGTAATGTTCTATGACACAAAAAAGCTCTCCGGGCAGGCTCCTTATTTATATCTCTTCTTCTTTGAAATAAAAATATAAACAAATCAGAAGCTTTGACTGTATAAAAAGATTTATATTGATGATATAATCACATACACGATATAAAAATAACAAAAAAATATTGGATGGATGAAAAATATTTGATAAAATTATCTAATGAGATTGTAATTTTAAAGGATATATGGTAAAATTTGACTATAAATTCTTGAAAATATATACAAAAATTAAGCAAAAAGGAGAAGAGGATGAAACAATGGTCAGAGATCATCAGAAATGTCACCATGTTGTCGCAGCTTGGACTGTCTCTCATAACCCCTGTCCTGATATGTCTGGCAGTATGCTGGCTGATTGTTTCTAAGACCGGAGCTGGCGGATGGGTATATATCCCCGGTTTTTTCTTTGGTCTTGGAGGTTCCGGGACAGTGGCATATAAATTTTATCTTTCTATTAACAGACAGCAGAAGAAAGAGAACAAAAAGAAAAGCAAAAGCTCCTGTAGAATAGTCTGGAGAAATTAATAGCTCATAAATTTTGCTTGGAAATAGACCAATTAATGCGATAGCAGAAGAGAAAAACGTGCATTTAGTAAAAGAAGTATCTTCGATAGGAACAAAATGTTCGTTCTCTGAGTCTGCATGTGAACTCTCGGACTGAATGCTATTTCTATTAGGTGTTTTTGTGCGGTGTTTATAGTTCCTTTTCTTTGTTACCATTTATACTCCATAAATCAAATTTATTTGGGCTTCTATATAATGCAAATAATGAACGTGAATAATCCGGTGCCCGTGTCCCTGCTGTCCGGTGACAGGAAACCGCAAATCCGTTTTTTAGGAAACCACCATTCCGGTAGTGGAAACCTTTATCATAAATCCTTTAGAATGTAATCATGCACCAGCTGGTGTAAATTCATTCAAAGGAGGTCATGACCATGACCAAGTATCGAGAGATTCTCAGGCTAAAAAGTCTGGGACTCAGTCAGCAGAGCATTGCCGACAGCTGCAATGTCTCCAAGAAAACGGTTAATCGCGTTTTGAAGCGTGCAAAGGAATTAAATATTTCCTGGCCGCTTGATAAAAGCGATACCGATGCTGTTCTTGCAGAAATGTTTTTTCCTTCTACAAAGCAAGTCAGATCCAATAAACGGATGCCTGACTACGATTATGTCCACAAAGAATTACTCCGTAACGGAGTCAGTAAAAAACTCTTGTGGACAGAATACATGGAGGATTGTCATGCAAATGGCGAAGAACCACTTATGTATTCCCAGTTCTGCTATCACATCCAGCAGGATGAGCAGAAACGACGTGCTACCATGCATATCAACCGGAAACCTGGTGAGCAGGTTGAGGTCGATTGGGCAGGAGATCCTGCAACAATCATTGATCCGGATACCGGTGAGATCACCAAAGCCTATATATTTGTCGGCGTGATGACTTATAGTCAGTACGCATATGTGGAAGCATTTCTGGATATGAAGCAGAAATCATGGATTAATGCCCATGTTCATATGTACGAATATTTTGGTGGTGTTGCCAGAATTCTCGTACCGGATAACTGTAAAACAGCAGTTGTCCACAATGGTGGCTTTAAAGACCAGCAGGTCAATGAAACTTATCAGGAAATGGCCGAATACTACGGCACCGCTATTATCCCGGCGCGTGTCAGGGCTCCAAAAGATAAGCCGAATGCTGAGGGGACAGTAGGAAATATTTCTACTTGGATCACAGCAGCTCTTCGGAATGAACAGTTCTTCTCCCTTGCCGAATTGAATCTGGCAATCAGAGATAAGCTGGAACTGTTCAACCAAAGGCTCTTTCAGAAGAAAGAGGGTAGTCGGCGAAGCTTATTTCTTGGGGAAGAAAAACCATTGCTGGCACCATTACCTGCTACCCGTTTTGAACTGAGTGACTGGAAAGCAGCCACTGTCCAGTTCAATTATCACATATCTGTGGACGGAATGCTATACTCCGTTCCGTACGAATACATTAAAAAGAAAGTTGATATAAGGGTAACAGACACCACGATTGAAATTTTCTACAACCATAACCGCATTGCTTCCCATCGTCGTCTAAAAGGACGCCCTGGGCAGTACAGCACCATTACTGAACATATGCCGGCAGACCACCAGAAGTATCTGGAATGGAACGGTGACCGCTTCCGTAAATGGGCTGAGCGGATTGGCATAAATACGTACACTGCAGTCAATGCAATATTGACCTCCAAAAGTGTGGAACAACAAACCTACCGAAGCTGTATGGGGCTTCTTAAGCTTGCTGAGAAGTACTCAGATGCGTTACTGGAAGCTGCCTGTAAAAAGGCATTATTCTATACAGCATCACCCAGTTAC
>OLIX01002411.1_pt1 | contig 13936 bp, 11 predicted proteins | sample 1601331 | NCBI WGS metagenome assembly OLIX01 (sample SAMEA2452120, study PRJEB22498) | human gut metagenome | biome: human feces; feature: human gut; material: feces | place: Australia | collected 2012 | reverse complement strand
ATAACTGGAATAAACCTGCCAAAATAGGAATAATTAATGCAACTACTATGGTTACCATTCCTGCATTAAACATTGTGCTAGGTGACATACTAAGGTTTAATCCGAAAAAGTTGTTAAACTGTTCGATTTTTGATGCTACTGCCTTATCTGATACATTAAGAATATCCTGTAACTTAATGCCACTCTGTAATTTTATACTGCTATTCCCACGAGTATAACCTGACATTGCATCAATACAACTGTTTAAATCTGCTGTTGAAAGATTCTTTGCAAGCTTGTTTAAACCGAAAAACTCTTTCATCTGACTTAAATCTAATCCATAAAGAACATTTAAATATAATTCTTTAACAGGCTTAACATATGCAGGTACATTCATAATTACTCTGTACAAAGCAAATAAGATAGGCATCTGAATAATAAGCTGTAAACAACTACCTGTAGGAGATGTACCATACTTATCATATACAGACTTAATTTCTTCCTGCATTGCCAACTGTGACTGCTGATTTTTCTTGTCCTTATACTTCTTCTGAATCTCCTGAATTTCAGGGTTCATTGCAGCATTAAGTTTTGTGAACTTCTGCTGTTTAATAGTCATTGGAAGCATTAACATTCTTACTACAATAGTAAAAAGGATAATACAGAAACCAATGTTGTATATTCCAAGTGCAGCAAAACCATCATAAATAAATTCTAAGATTTTACCTAAAATCCATGCAAATGGTCCTAAAATTCCACCTGTCTGTGTTGCTAATATAAAATTTTCCACTTAGTCCTCCTTAAGGGACGGGATCATAACCACCTTTGTGAAAGTGATTACACCTTAAAATCCTTCTTATTGCAAGATAAGAACCTTTTAAGGGCCCATATTTCTGTAAAGCTTCCAACGCATATTGTGAACATGTAGGTATATATCTGCAACAGGGCTGTCCCTTTAAAGGTGAAAGAAAGATTCTGTAAAACTTTACCATTCCAATTAAAATAAAATTCAGTGCCTTTCCAAACCCTTTTACAATATTATTAAAAACCTTCATTCCATTCACCACCTTTTCCCAGTGAAAAAACTTCTTTACAATGAAAGCTTATCTTTCCAATTAGTTACAATAATAAATAAGTGAGAATAATTATAATTATAAGTATAAATATAACTAATTCCCATAAATATTTCAGATATAAAAACTACCACCTAGTTTTCATCCAAAATATTATGAAGCTTTGCCAAATGCAATAATGCACTTTCAACTTCTTTGTAAGTTTTGTCCTTAGCAGTGTTACGTGCTATTACGACTATGTCCAAACTACTATTGAACATATTTGAATTTAGTCTGTAGGCTTCTCTTATTAAGCGGGTTAGGTGATGTCTCACTACACTATTTCCTACTTTTTTACTTACTGAAATTCCTAATCTATTAATGCTTAAATTATTTTGAGCAACATACATAACTAAATATCTGTTTGCTTTTGATTTTCCTTTAACGTAAACGTTTTGAAAATCACTGTTCTTCTTTAATGAATCATAATTTTTCTTAATTTCCATTTTGCCAGTTCTCCTATTAAGTAATCTTTTACCTCATAGAATGTTACAAAAAGAAAAAAAGGTCACATTTGAATGCGACCTAAGCTGATAATTTTTTTCTTCCTTTTGCTCTTCTGCTAGCTAAAACTTTTCTACCACCTGCAGTGCTCATTCTTTTTCTAAATCCATGAACTTTTGATCTCTGTCTTTTCTTTGGCTGAAATGTCATCTTCATAATAAGTCACCTCCTTTTCTGCTTCATAGTAAAACATCGTTATTATTATAAATGTAAGAATATGCGTAGTCAAGCATTAATTAAACCATATTTTAAATATATTTTCAACTTTTTTGAAAAAATATTAATTTTATCCCTCTTTTTTGATTTACATAAAATTTTTGCTGATTTACATAAAGTTATCAACCAAATGTTAATAACATGTTAATAACTTTTATTTTTTAATGTTATTTTTTAGCACTTTTTAACTTTTTCAACTTTTTTTGTTAATAACATTTGATACTTTTTGTTGATAAATGTCGAATTTATGTAAATCAAATCTCCTAGTATTTTTTTGTTTTTTTATTATTTTTTAATTTTTTTATTTTTTATTCATAACCTTTTATGTTATGTCTTTCTTCCTATTAAAAAGTATATTACTAAATATATTGAAAATCCGCCTTATTTGATGTATTATATTATTTGAATGGGCTTTTATACCTTTTAGAATATTTAGGAGGGAATTATGTTAGACGATTTAAAAGAAAAATGGCCTGAAATTCTCGATTTTTTCAAACAGGAATATGATATTGCTGATGTTTCGTTCAAAACTTGGATTTTGCCCTTAGAAGTGGAATCCTTTGAGAATAACATGATTACTTTGGTTTTCCCGGGTGAAAGTGGAAAGACCGGTCTTCAGTATATTAACAAAAAATATCTTGCATTACTTAAGATTTCTATTGAAGAAACTTTGAATCAGGAACTTGAACTTCAGATTATACTTCCAAACGAGACAGTGTCTAAGATTGAAGATGAGTCATCTAAGATTTCATCTGTTAGTCAGGAAGATATTTCTTTAGAAAATAGAATATTAGATGCAAATCTTAATAAAAAATATACTTTTGATTCCTTTGTAGTAGGATCAAACAATAATATTGCTCAGGTTACGTCTTTAGCTGTAGCTGAGTCTCCCGGCGATGTTTATAACCCATTGTTTATTTACGGTGGTGTTGGACTTGGAAAGACTCATCTTATTCAGTCCATTGGTAACTTTGTATTAAAAAACAACCCTTCAGCTAAGGTTTTGTATACTACTAGTGAGTCATTTACCAACGAAGTTATTGATTTACTTAGAAAAAAGAAAACTAATCAGGAAGAGATTATTGAATTTCGTAAGAAATACCGAAGTGTTGATGTTTTACTTATAGACGATATTCAGTTTATTTCCGGTAGAGTCAGAACACAAGAAGAAATTTTCAATATTTTCAATGATTTATTTATGAAACATAAGCAGATTGTTTTAACTTCCGATAAGAAGCCTAAAGATATGGAAGGTATTGCCGAAAGACTTATTAGCCGTTTTGAGCAGGGACTTACTGTTGATATTCAGAACCCTGACTATGAAACACGTATGGCTATCTTAAAGAAGAAGGCTGAAACTTCAGGCTATAACATAGATGAAGGTGTATTGCAGTATATTGCTAACCACTTTGTTTCTAACGTCAGGGAACTTGAAGGTTCTCTTACACGTGTTATTACATTTTCAAAGATTAGTCACTCTCCAATTACAGTTGATTTTGCATCAGGTGTACTTCAGGAGCTTGTGGCACCTAATCAGGAGAATGCCATTACATGTGAATACATTATTAATATAGTAGCAGATCATTTCCAGATATCTCCTACTGATATATGTTCAAAAAAGAAGAGTCGTGAGTTTGCATATCCACGTCAGATTTGTATGTACTTATGTAGAGTATTTACAGATGAAAAATTAGAAACTATTGGTGCTGCCTTAAAGAAAACTAATCACGCAACTGTTAGCTATGGCTATGACAAAATCAAATCAGAAATCGAAACAGACTCTAAGACAAGAGATCTTATAGATGTTCTTAAAAAGAAGATTAATCCTAACTAGTTATTAACATTTTTAATAGAGTTATTAACATTTGGTTGATAATTTAGTTAATAACTTACAGTTTTTGTGTTAATAACTTGTTGATAGTATTTGTTTTTGTTAACAATTTGTCATAATTTAATGTTAATTGTCGAAAACTCAAAAGTTAGTAACTGACATTTTTAGGTTAATTATTTGCAAGTTATTAACAAGTTATTATTTTTCGAACTTCCTTTATTCACAAGGGATTCGACTACTTATTAACATATTAACGTTGCTTATTATTATTATTATCTAATATATATATTTATTTATGAGTACTTACGTACCGTTATTTTTACGATAAAGGAGATTTATAATGAAACTAGTTTGTAAAAAATCAGATTTGATTACAGGTATTAATATTGTAATGAAAGCTGTATCATCAAAAACTACAATGTCAATTCTTGAATGCATTCTTATTGATGCAACTGAAGGAGTAATTAAATTTACTGCTAACGATATGGAATTGGGAATAGAAACTAAAGTTGAAGGTGAAATTATTGAAGCTGGTAGTATTGCCATTGATGCTAAGATTTTTTCAGAAATTGTTCGTAAACTTCCTGATAATGATGTTGTTATTGAAGTTAACGATGAAACAAAGGCTAATATTACCTGTGAAAATTCAAAATTTAATATTCTTGTAAAATCAGCAGATGATTTTTCTTATTTACCTGAAATTGAAAAGAAAGATAAGATTACTCTTTCACAGTTTGCTTTAAAGGAATTAATAAGACAGACTATTTTCACTGTTAATGATGCAGATAAGAATAAGATTTTAACAGGTGAATTGTTTGAAGTTATGGGTAACAGGCTTAAAGTTGTTGCTCTTGATAAGTTTAGAATTGCCATTAGAAACATGGAATTAAAAGAGGAATATGGTAACTTTAAAGTTTTAGTTCCCGGTAAGTCATTAAATGAAATTAGCAAAATCTTAAATGGTGGTGTTGATGATGAGGTAAATATTTATTTCACATCTAACCATATCTTATTTGAATTTGATGAAACAAAAGTTGTTTCAAGATTAATTGAATGCAGTAATTATTTTGATACTGATAAGATGATTAGTAATGATTATAAGACTAAGATTACTATTAACAAAAAAGAAATGGCTAACTGTATTGACAGAGCAACTCTTTTAATAAAAGAAGGAGACAAGAAACCTGTATTCTTAACTATTAAGGATACAGAAATGGAATTGTCAATTAATACATTTATTGGTTCAATGATGATTAGCTTTAATCCAAAATTCCTTATTGATATTTTAAGAGTTTTAGATAGTGAAGAAGTAAACATTTATTTCACTAATCCTAAGGCACCTTGTTTTATCAGAGATGATGAGAACAGCTACATTTATGTAGTGCTTCCTGTTGTACAGTAAAATAGTTTAGAGAGGAGATAGTACAAATAATATTTTTTGTTTGTATTAATTTGGATAAAAATGGAAATAACTATAAAAGATGATTTTATAAAATTAGGTCAGGCATTAAAACTTGCCGGTCTTGTTGACTCAGGTGTGGATGCTAAGTTTGTTATCCAGGATGGTCAGGTTAAAGTCAACGGAGAAGTTGACACAAGACGTGGGAAAAAACTTTATGCCGGAGATACATTTGAGTTTGAAGGAACAGTGGTAACTGTAAAATAATGATTGTAACAAAGATAGAACTTAGCAATTTTAGAAATTACGATTCTCTTAGTTTGGAATTAGATGATAAAACTAATATCTTATATGGTAAAAACGCTCAGGGAAAGACTAATGTGTTAGAGGCTATTTATCTTTGCAGCACAACTAAATCACATAGAAGTAGCAAAGATGCAGAACTTATAAAGTTTGAAAATAATGAAGGTCACATAAAACTTTTTATTAACAAAAAAGGCAGAGAGTATAGAATAGACATTCATTTGAGAAAAAATAAGTCAAAAGGAATAGCGATAAATGGAATACCAATTAAGAAAGCCAGTGAGCTTTTTGGAATATTTAATGTAATATTTTTTTCCCCGGAGGATTTGGATATTATAAAAAACGGACCAGCTGAAAGAAGAAGGTTTGTGGATATGGAGTTATGTCAACTAGATAAAATATATGTTTATAATTTAATTAACTACAATAAGGTTTTGGGACAAAGAAATCAGTTATTAAAAGACATATATATGAAACCGGAACTTGAAGATACTCTGGATGTATGGGATATGCAGCTTGCAGAGTATGGAAGTAAGGTTATTAAGAGAAGAGAACAGTTTATAAAAGATATTAACAAGATTATAAAGCCAATTCACAGAAAACTTACAGAGAACAGCGAAGAAATAGAAGTTGTTTACAAAAAGAGTTGCAATGAAGATGAGCTTTATAACAAAATTATAGAAAACAGAAAGAAAGACATTAAGCTGAAAAGTACGTCAGCAGGTCCACATAGAGATGATATTTTATTTTTTAACAAAGATATTAATATTAGAACCTATGGAAGTCAGGGACAGAAAAGAACTGTTGCTCTGTCGCTTAAGTTGGCGGAAATAGAGTTGGTCAAGTCTTTGATTAATGACACACCAGTGTTATTATTAGATGATGTTTTGTCAGAACTTGATTCGGACAGACAGAATCACTTACTAAAAAGTTTAGATGAAATTCAAACTGTAATAACATGTACAGGTTTAGATGAATTTATTGAAAATCGATTTAGTATAAATAAAGTTTTCCAGGTAACAAAAGGCAAAATTGAAGAAAGAACTGTTTAAAAAGCAATAAAAAATATAATCCGTTATTGCAAATACTGAAAGGAGTTACGAATGGGTAACAATACTAACGTTGAAAATGAATATGGAGCAGATCAGATACAGGTATTGGAAGGGCTTGAAGCTGTAAGAAAAAGACCGGGTATGTATATAGGTTCAACTTCATCAAGAGGTCTTCATCATTTAGTATATGAAATTGTTGACAATGCGGTAGACGAGGCATTGGCAGGATATTGTGATACTATTGATGTTCAGATTAATGAAGATAATTCTATTACAGTAAGAGATGATGGTCGAGGAATACCTACAGACATTAATACAAAGACAGGAAAACCTGCAGTTGAAGTAGTATTTACAGTACTTCATGCCGGAGGAAAATTCGGCGGTGGAGGATATAAAGTATCAGGTGGACTTCACGGAGTAGGTGCTTCAGTTGTTAATGCATTATCTAAATGGTGGAAAAGTTCACTATCAGAAGTATGAGTATGGTAAGGTTGTAGAACCGCTAACTGTTATCGGTGATTGTAATCCTGATTTTACAGGAACAGAAGTAAAATTCTTACCTGACGACACTATATTTGAAGATACAGTTTATGATTATAAAACACTTGAAATCAGATTAAGAGAGACAGCTTTCCTTACAAAAAATCTTAAAATCGTATTGAGAGATGTTAGAGAAGAAAAGCCAATAGAGAAAACATTCCACTATGAAGGTGGTATAAAGGAATTTGTAAATTACTTAAATAAAGGAAAACAGGAATTATATGATGATGTAATTTATTGTGAAGGCACAGTTAATAATGTTTATGTTGAAGTTGCAATGCAGCATAATGATGCATATACAGAAAACACTTTAAGCTTTGTAAATAACATTAACACACCTGAGGGTGGTACACAGGTTGAAGGTTTTAAGAGAGCAATTACAAAAACATTTAATAACTATGCAAAACAGAACAAGATTTTAAAAGAAAACGAAGAAAATCTTTCAGGTGATGACTTTAGAGAAGGTCTTACAGCCATCATTAGTGTAAAGATTGAAGATCCTCAGTTTGAAGGGCAGACAAAACAGAAACTTGGAAACAGTGAAGCAAGAGCTGCAGTTGAAGGTGTAATGAGTGAACAGTTAACTTATTATCTTGAACAGAATCCGGCAATTGCAAAAATTATTTGTGAAAAGGCTGTTTTGGCTAAAAAAGCCAGAGAAGCAACAAGAAAGACTGCATTATCAGTGGCAGCCCTTCCGGGAAAACTTTCAGACTGTTCAGATAAGAACCCTGAAAACTGTGAAATATTTATAGTCGAAGGTGATTCAGCCGGTGGCTCAGCTAAGAAGGCAAGAACAAGAGCAACACAGGCAATACTTCCACTTAGAGGTAAGATTCTTAACGTAGAAAAAGCACGTATTGATAAGATTATGGACAATGCGGAAATCAGAACAATGATTACAGCTTTTGGTACAGGAATTCAGGAAGACTTTGACATAACAAAACTTAGATATAACAAGATTATTATTATGACTGATGCCGACGTTGACGGCGCTCATATTGATACACTTATGCTTACATTCTTCTATAGATTTATGCCTGAGTTAATTAAGGATGGCCATGTATACCTTGCAATGCCGCCACTATATCAGGTAACAAGAAACAAGAAGAACTATTATGCATATAGTGATGATGAGTTAAATCAGATACTTACTGAAATCGGACGTGATAATCAGAACAAGATTCAGCGTTACAAAGGTTTAGGTGAAATGGATGCAAGTCAGTTATGGGAAACAACAATGGATCCTAATACAAGAATTTTAAAACAGGTAAAAAGTGAGGAAGATAAATTATCAGAAATGGATCAGACATTTACAATACTTATGGGGGATGATGTAGAGCCAAGAAGAGAATTTATTGAAGCAAATGCAAAATTTGTTAAAAACTTAGATATATAGGAGGAAAATATAAGTGGACGATAAGATATTTGACAAGATTCATGAAGTAGACTTAAAAGAAACCATGGAAACCTCTTATATAGATTATGCCATGAGCGTAATTGCATCAAGAGCATTACCTGATGTAAGAGATGGTTTAAAGCCGGTTCAGCGTAGAGTACTTTACTCAATGGTTGAACTTAATAACGGACCTGACAAGCCACACAGAAAATGTGCCCGTATCGTTGGTGATACAATGGGTAAATTCCATCCACATGGTGATAGTTCTATTTACGGAGCATTGGTTAACATGGCTCAGGAATGGAATACAAGATATCCTTTAGTTGATGGCCATGGTAACTTTGGTTCAGAAGACGGTGATGGTGCTGCCGCAATGCGTTACACTGAAGCACGTCTTAGCAAAATATCAATGGAAATGGTTGCAGATATTAACAAGGACACTGTTGAATTTACACCAAACTTTGATGAAACAGAAAAAGAACCATCAGTTCTTCCTGTAAGAGTACCAAATATTTTGGTTAACGGAGCTGAAGGTATTGCTGTAGGTATGGCGACTAACATTCCAACACATAATCTTGGAGAAGTTGTAGATGCAGTTATTGCATATATGGATAATAATAATATTACAACTGAAGAATTATTACAGATTATGCCGGGACCTGATTTTCCAACAGGTGGTATTGTAGCCAATAAGTCAGACTTAAATGACATTTACGAAAACGGAACAGGAAAGCTTAAGCTTCGTGGAAAATTAGAATTTGAAAAAGGCAAAGGCAGAGAAAAGGATAAACTTGTTATAACAGAAATACCTTATACTATGATTGGTGCAGGTATTGGAAAGTTTATTTCAGATGTAATTGATTTAGTAGAAACAAAAAAGACAACAGACATTGTTGACATTTCAAACGGCTCAGATGAAAACGGCATTCGTATTGTTTTAGAGCTTAAAAAAGGTGCCGATGTTGAAAAATTAAAAAATATTTTATATAAAAAAACTAAGTTAGAAGATACTTTTGGTGTAAATATGTTAGCAATAGCTGATGGAAGACCGGAAGTTATGGGACTTAAGAGTATTATAAAATATAACGTTGATTTCCAGTATGAACTGGCACAGCGTAAATATACAACACTTCTTAATAAGGCATTAGAACAGAAAGAGATTAAGGAAGGTCTTATTAAGGCAACAAACATTATTGATTTGATTATTGAAATAATCAGAGGTTCACAGAGTCAGAAACAGGTTAAGGCATGTCTTGTACATGGAAAAACTGATGATATTAAGTTTAAAAATCCTGAGTCTGAGATTCTTGCAGGAAATCTTTCTTTTACAGAGCGTCAGGCACAGGCTATTTTGGAACTTAGATTATCTAAGTTAATAGGACTTGAAATATTAGCTCTTCAGAAAGAATATGAAGAACTAATGGACAAAATCGGTCAGTATGAGGATATTCTTGGAAATAGAAAAACAATGACTAAGACTATCAAAAAAGATCTTAAAGCCATTAAGAAAGAATATGCATTGCCTAGAAAGACTTTTATTGAAGATGGCAAGGAAGCTGTATTTGATGAGAATGCTTTTGTTGAACAGGAAGTTGTTTTTGTTCAGGATAAGTTTGGATATTCAAAACTTCTTGATCCGGCAGCATTTGACAGAAACATTGAATCTGTTACGAAAGAGAATAAATATTATTTCAGATGTATGAACACAGATAGTATTTGTATCTTTACAGATAATGGAAATGTTCATCAGATTAAGGTATCAGCCATTCCAACTAAGAAGGTTAGGGAGAAAGGGATACCTATTGATAATCTTGGAAATTACAGTAGCCAAGGTGAAAGCATAGTGACACTTGTAAGTTTTGATATGATAAAAGATAAGAAACTTTTGTTTACAACTAAAAATGGTATGATTAAGTTAGTAGATGGAAGCGAGTTTGAAACAAACAGAAAAACAATGCTTGCCACAAAACTTGGAAAAGATGATGAGGTTGTTTCAGTTAAAATAACAAGAGTATCAAATAAGCAGATTTCAGAAGAACAGGTTGAAGAAATGCCTGTAATGTTAACAGGTGGCTCAGATGATTTTGAACCATTAGATTTTGAACAGATGGAATTGTTTGATACAACTGCATCAATGGATGTAGGACAGGAACAGGAATTACAGTATACAAGAGAGATTCTTGTGCTACAGACAGAAGAAGGAATATTCTTAAGATTCCCACTTAAGGAAGTGCCTGAAATGAAGAAGGCTACATTGGGAGTTAAGGGTATTAAACTAAATGATGGAGATTTTGTTTCTAAAGTTTACCTTCTTGATACGGGGGATAATGAGGTGGTAAAATGTAACGGAAAAACCGTTGATTTAAGGAAGCTTAAAATCGGAAAAAGAGGAACTAAAGGAGTAAAGGTTCGTGCATCTAAGGCATAAACCTTGTTATACAAAGGATAGGGTGATTTATTTGAAGAAAGGACTAATACGGAAAATACTTGCAGTAATATTAATTATTGCATTGGTTACAGGTTTGGAAAATTATGCAGGAATAGTGGATACAACAGTTAAGGCAGCAGACGCTTTTGAGACAAGCATTAATGGTTTTCCAGCTAGTTATAAAACATATTTAAGAAAACTTCATAATAAATACCCTAACTGGAAGTTTGTACCGGATAACACAGGCGTGGATTTTTTTACAGCCGTTGAAAATGAGGCAAGTCATAACAGAAGCCTTATAGAGAACGCGTATAGTAAGTATTTAAAGTCAAATCTGGCTGGAGATTATAATGCATCTACAGGTAAGTACATAGCAAAAGATGGAGCTTCATGGGTTAGTGCATCAAAGAATTGTGTGGCATATTTTATGGATCCAAGAAACTTTTTGGATGAAAACCACATATATATGTTTGAACAGTTGGCATATGACAGTTCATCTCAGACACAGGCAGGTGTTGAAGCAATACTTCAGGGTTCGTTTATGTATAAAAATAATATAGGATACATTGATACGGCCGGAAAGTATCAGACAACTAATACTTTGTATTCAGAACAGATTATGACTGCTGCAAAGAATGCAAAGGTAAGTGCGTACCATATTGCCTCAAAAATTTTGCAGGAAATTGGTTCTAAAGCTAATTCAAAATACGCAGGAATGGGTGCCAGCGGAAGTGTTACAGGTACATATTCAAAGACATATACAGGAATTTATAATTTTTATAATATTGGAGCTACATCAAGTGCTAATCCAATTGCCAACGGTTTAAAATGGGCAAAGTCAGGAAGTACTTATCAAAGACCTTGGAACACACCAGAGAAATCTATTTTAGGTGGGGCACAGTACTTAGGTGAAAAATACATTAACGCAGGACAGAATACTATGTATCTTCAAAGATTTAATGTGAAGAGCAATGGTACATATTCAATTTATACACACCAATATATGACTAACATATCAGGTGCCGCATCAGAAGCAGCGTCAACGGCAGATGCTTACCAAAGCCTTGGAATAGCTGCTCATGCCAAAACATTTGTTATACCTGTATTTAATAATATGCCAAATGAAAGTAATACAATTACACTTGGAATAAGTGGAAACAAAAAAGGTGTGGCAAATAGTGACGTAAATGTTAGAAAAGGTCCTGCAACTTCGTATGATGCAGTTGGTGTTTTACCAAAGAATCAGGCAGTTACAGTTACAGAAGTGTCTAATACAGACATTGAATATGGAGTAAGATGGCTAAGTAATCCGTATTGGTACAAAGTTAGTTTTGTGAAAGATGGAAAAAAATACACAGGATATGTTTCGGCAGCATATGTAAACTTAAAAGGTGAATATACTATTGCAAAAGCAGGAAGATTGAAGCTTCCTACAACTTTAAAGACATCTGAACAAGTTTATTATTTGTCAGACAACCCGGCAATAGCAACAGTAGATGATGCAGGAAATGTTAAAGGCATAGGCGCAGGAACTGTAACAATACACGGTTTTACTGCAGCAGGAAAAAGTAGTGTGTCAACAATAAAGGTTTTGGCAAAAAGTATACATGCAACAGGTATAAAACTTAACAAGACAACATTAAATTTAAAAAATGGAACAAAAGAAAAATTAAAGGCTACAGTAACTCCAAATAATACAACAGATGGAAATGTTACATGGAAGTCATCTAACAAAAAAATAGCAAAGGTTACATCAAGAGGAAATGTTTACGCAAAGTCAGTTGGAGAATGTACAGTAACAGCTACAACTGCCAATGGCAAAAAAGTTACATGTAAGGTTAAGGTTGTACCGGGAACAGCTACAATAAAGGCAACAAACAATGGATACAATAGTATTAAACTTACATGGAACAAACTTGGTGATGTAACAGGATATTGGATATATAGAAAAACTTCCGGTTCAAAATATAAGACTATAGCCAAAGTAAGTGGAACTACAGTGTCTTATAAAGATAAAAATCTTGTAACGGGACAGAAATACTATTATAAAATAAAAGGGTATAAGAAGGTTGGAAAAACAACTTATAAGGGAAGTAAGTCTAAGGCTTCAAAGGCATATCCAAAGCCAGCCAAAGTGAAAATAACATCAATAAAGTCAACTGCAAAAGGTGCAAAACTTTATTGGAAAAAGGTGGCTGGTGCCAGTGGATATGTTATCTACAGAAGTGAAAGCAAAACAGGAAAATATACAAAAATAAAAGAAATAAAAAAACAGACAAAAATTTCTTATAATAATACTGGACTTTTGAAAGGAAAGACGTATTATTATAAAGTAATGGCCTACAGGAATATGTCAGGCATATATGTTTATGGAAAATATTCAACAGTTAAACAAATAAGAAAATAAATGGTGAAGTAATGATTAATTTTGTAGTTAGTGATTTAGAAACAGCATTAGTTCCTAACGGGGAAAAGATGGTTCAGGAAGAAACCATTGAATTGATAATGGAATTAAAGGAAAAAGGCGTCTATTTTGCTGTGGCAACAGGACGTAATTATGACGCAGTATATCCTATGTTTGGAAAAGCAAAGGACCACATTGTGTACATATGTAATGATGGCGGATCAGTTATATATCGTGATAAAGTTATAAGTAAGACTCCATTGGACAGACTTGTGTGTCTTGAAGTGGCAAATGAACTGGAAAAGAACAGGGATTATAAGTTATTATTTTCAGGTGAGAGAAATGCAGTTGTAACAACAAGAGATATTGATTTTATTAATTATTTGAGAACAATGGGAATTGAACCTGAAAAGGAAAAAGATACAAAGTCAATGAAGGGTGAAATTAACAAGATTACTATTTTTGCAAAGAAAGGCTTTGACCAGACTTCATATGAGTATTTCTATAAGAAATTCTCAAAGAATGCAAATGTGGCAATTTCCAACCCTGAACAGCTATATCTTACAGCAAAGTATGTAACAAAAGGTAATGCCATTCAGGTTTTACAGCATGTGTTTAATTCATCAGAAGAAGATACAGTCGTTTTTGGCGGCGGATACAATGACATTGAAATGTTTGGCCATGCATATTTTAGTTATGCAATGCAGTGGGCAGACAGTGAGGTAAGACGTTCAGCTAAACACATAGCAGAGAATGTTAATACGATTTT
>OLIX01002403.1_pt1 | contig 13954 bp, 9 predicted proteins | sample 1601331 | NCBI WGS metagenome assembly OLIX01 (sample SAMEA2452120, study PRJEB22498) | human gut metagenome | biome: human feces; feature: human gut; material: feces | place: Australia | collected 2012 | reverse complement strand
AGAATGCTTTTGTCTCATCGCCGGATAAGAGCGGACAGGTCTATTTTCAGGAAGGGCATTATCGTTCGGCTATGGAAGATGTGAGTCTGAGAGCCTCTTTTGACTATCGCCCGAATGTCGACCACCGGGTCCGGATGGGAGGCGATTACCTGTTCTATCTTTTTCGTCCCGAACAGAGCAATATGAGTTCCTGGTATAAGGATTCGGTTGTTTCGCAAATGAATAATACGGTCTTTTCGCATTCCTTGATTCATGGCCACGAAGTTTCCCTGTATGCGGAAGACGAAATGTTGCTGACCGACCGGTTGCGGGTGAATGCCGGGTTGCGCTTTACCCTTTTCCATGTGCAAGGAGAGACATACCAGTCATTCCAGCCCCGTTTTTCCGCCCGCTATCTGTTAGGGCGGAACCTGTCGGCAAAAGTGTCCTATACGAAGATGAACCAATATATCCATTTATTGTCCAACAGCTATATCAGCCAGCCGACGGATATCTGGGTTCCGGTTACCGGGAATATCCGTCCGATGCATGCGCATCAGGTAACGGGTGGCCTATTTTGGCATTATAAAGAATTGGATTTCTCGGCTGAAGGCTATTACAAACGGATGAATAATCTGGTGGAATATAAGGATAACGGTCCGGTTCTTCCCTCTTTTGAGGGGTGGGAAGACCGGGTCGGAGTGGGGAAGGGACGTTCTTACGGCTTGGAACTGATGGTGCAGAAAAAGACCGGGCGGTTTAACGGATGGATCGGGTATACGCTCTCCTGGTCCGATCGCTGGTTTCCGGATGGGACGGTCAACAAAGGACATCGTTTCCCCTCCAAATACGACAACCGGCATAAAGTCGATATCGTCGCTTCCTACAAACTTTCTAGGAAAGTGGAGCTGACGGCAGCCTGGATGTATAAGTCCGGTAATCACCTGACGATTCAGGATGTGCAATACCGCCCGTTACCGGAGCTGACGGAGCGCGGCTATCAGGAGGAGCTTAGGTGGGGATATGGCGAGAACGCAAGTTCGCGCAACAATTACCAGCTTCCGGCTTACCACCGGCTTGATTTAGGTGCTAATTTCTACCGGTATAAGAAGAACGGGCGTATGGGAATCTGGAACCTGAGTCTTTGCAATGCCTATTTTAAGGCGAATCCTTTCTCAGTCCGGCCTATTTATTATCAAACGGAAAAAGGGCGGGAGGTCGTGTTGGAGCAGACCTTGTTGTTTCTTTTCGTCCCTTCCGTTTCTTATACATATAAATTCTGATGGCGATGAAGAAGATACTGTTTGCCTTGTGCCTGCTTTTGTTTGCCTCTTGTACCCGCGACGTGGTGCTGGTCCTTCCGCCCGTTTCTCCACGCCTGGTGCTGAATGCTTCCGTTTCGCCGGATACGGATGTGACGGCTTTCTTGTCCAAAAGTTGGTTTGTCTTGGACACGGTTACGGACGACGGGGTCGAGGATGGCAGCATACAAGTGTTTATAAACGACCGTTTGCAAGGACGTATGCAGCCCGTTTCCGATAGCCGGTTTACAGGACGGTACGTGTTGCCCAGATGCCGTGTGAGGGCCGGCGATCGCTTACGGCTGGAAGCAGAGGCGGGTGGTTTCGATCTGGTAGGGGGAGAGACAGTTATCCCGGATCCGGTGGAGGTGTTGTCTGTCGATACGGTCCGTTTTACCCGCTTTGGTTATGGAGGATATGAATATCCTTCCATACGGCTGTATGTCCGGTTCCGTGACAAGCCGGATAAACGAAACTATTATCGCTTGATAATTGAAAAACAGACAGAGTTCCAGAAGGGAGACAGTGTGATAACCTGTAGTTCGATGTACCGGTCAGAACTTAATTATACGGATTGGTTGGGTGTAGTTTATGAAGATCCGGTATTTCGTTCGACAGTGACGAATCCGGTTATTGAACAGTTAGATGGGACGACTTGCCGGGGCACGTTTACGGACGATATGTTCGATGGCAAAGACTATACGGTCCGCTCTTCTTTCTGGCCTGTCGATAGTTCCTTTAAGGGCGATTCTGTAACGACAACGGTGCATTATGATATTCGTCTGATGGCTATTTCGGAAGAATACTATCGGTATCTGGTTGTAATCCGTAATTTCTCTATCTCGTTGGGTGATGCTTACTTAGATGGTTTGGTGGAACCCACCGCCACTTATACGAATGTCGAAGGTGGTTTTGGAATTGTTGCCGGTTGCCAACTGGCCCATCGCCGTTTTACAATGCCTTTCGGTGATAAAGAACCCTCTTGGAATCCGTTTGCCGTTTATGATTGATTTAAAAAAATTTCCGGATCGAGTAGGGGTTTTTCCTGTTTTCCTGTCTTATGGATGAAAAGTCAATAAAGATAAGATGAAGAAGTTTATGTCGAGAGGATGGTTTACCTGTGTTTTTGTGTGTTTGAGTTGTTTTTTGATATCGGAGAAGTTGTCGGCAGAGGTAAATGGTGGAGATGAGGTTCGAACGGTTACATTGAACATGTGGAACGTTTCTTTGAAGGAGATTCTGACAGAGATCGAGAAGCAGGCCGGAGTGACTTTTTCGTATGAATCATCTTTGTTGAAAGAGTTTCAGAAAACGAGTTTCAAAGTGAACGATGCTGCATTGGACGATTGTCTGGCACGACTTTTTGCCGGCTATCCGTTCGTGTACAAGAGGACAGGAAATATTGTCGTTCTGAAACGTAAACCCAGACAGGTCACGATCAGCGGTTTTGTGCGGGATAAAACTTCCGCAGAATCCCTGGTCGGGGCTTCTGTGTATGAAGTGAACAGCCTGAGCGGTGTGGCTGCCAATACCTATGGATTCTTTAGTCTTTCGTTGCCTGTACCGTCGGGCAGTGATGGTGCTCCCGTTCGTTTGCAAGCGTCTTATATCGGTTATGAGAGCCATCTGTTCACAATTCCAGTGTTGAAGCAAGACACAGTCTTGGTAATCGATTTGCAGCCTAATGCCGCAATCGGAGAAGTGTTGGTGACAGCCTTGGAAACAACCCGCCAAACGGTCCGTAGTACGCAAATGGGAACATTGGAGGTGAATCATGCTACTATTCGTGCGACTCCGACTTAGTTGGGGGAGGCCGATATTATCCGGACCTTGCAATTGACACCTGGAGTGTCGGCTGGGACGGAAGGTATTTCTGGTTTGTATGTTAGGGGTGGAAATTCGGATGAGAACCTTTTTCTGGTCGATGGTAATCCTGTCTATCAGGTGAATCATATCGGCGGTTTTTTCTCTGCGTTCAACAATGAGGCGATTAAAGGCATGAATTTCTTCAAAGCCGGTTTCCCGGCCCGTTACGGCGGACGCCTTTCTTCGGTGGTGGATGTGCATACCAAGGAGGGGAATATGAAAGAGTATCATGGATCCGCCTCTTTAGGGTTGGTTTCCGGTAATCTGAATCTGGAAGGGCCGATTTGGAAAGACCGGACTTCTTTCAATATAGCGCTTAGGCGTACGTGGTTGGATGTGCTGACGGCTCCTGTGTTGGCGATTGTAAATAAGAAAAATAAAAAGAATGGGGAACGTATTAATGTCCGTTATGCTTTCCATGATTTGAATGCTCGTATCGACCATCGTTTCAGCGACCGGAGTAGGATGTATTTGAGCCTCTATAACGGGAATGATGTCTTGAAAGTAGAAAGTGAAGATTTTGCTTATTCCGAATATACAAGCGAATATCGTAATACGATCGACGCCTATATGCGTTGGGGGAATTTGGTCGCTTCTGCTGGCTGGACGTATGCGTTCAGTAATAAGTTATTCGGAAAATTGTCCGGTTTCTATACGCGATATCGTTCTAAAATCAGATATAAAGAGGAAGATGTTTCCGGTAAGGAAGGTGATTCCGGATATAAGTATTCTTTGGACGAGACGACCAATGTGACAGGAATCACGGATTTTGGTGTTCGTACCTCGTTTGATTATCGACCGGTGGCGGCACACCGTATCCGTTTTGGCGGTGATTACCTGATTCATTATTTTCAACCGGAGTATAACCGGATGAAAGCATTGGACAATAGTCTGCCGGATTCTATGCAGATTGCTAAAACTTTTTCCGACGACAAGTTGTGGGCACATGAATTGGCTGCCTATGCTGAAGATGATTGGTCGATTTCCGATGCTTTTCGTTTAAATGTCGGACTTCGTTTCAGCCTGTTTAATATTGATAACAGGACGTATACCGGTATTGAGCCGCGTGTTTCTATGCGCTGGTTGCTTTCACCGGATGTTAGTTTGAAAGCTTCTTACTCCCGTATGAACCAGTATGTACATTTGATCAGTAACAGCTTTATGGATTTGCCGACTGATTCTTGGATGCCGGTGACTAATAAGTTGAAGCCGCTTGTCAGTGACCAGATTTCTTTGGGTGGTTATTACAATTGGAATCAGCTATTGGATTTTTCTGTTGAAGGTTATTATAAACGGATGAACAACTTGTTGGAATATAAGGATGGTTATAGTCTGATTCCTTCATCCGTTTCATGGGAAAATAAGATGGCTTCCGGTGAAGGGCGTGCTTACGGAGTGGAGTTTATGGTTCGTAAGCAAACAGGAAAAACAACCGGATGGGTCGGGTATGCGCTGGCGTGGGCGGATCGTCAGTTTGACGAAATAAATAAAGGACGGCGCTATCCTTCCCGTTACGACAATCGGCATAAATTGAATATTGTTGTCATGCATAAACTCTCCAAAAAAGTAGAGCTGTCGGCTGCCTGGACTTATTCGTCTGGTAATTATACAACATTGTCACTGGAAAATTATTATCCGAGTGACCATCTGCACCAACCGGGAGAAAGACCTTTCTGGGGGAATGGGACTGGTGAAGATTATTATGACCAACGTAATAATTATCAACTTCCTGCCTACCATCGTTTGGATGTGGGCATTAATATATATCGTCCTAAAAAGAAGGGGCGTATGGGAGTTTGGAATATTAGTATTTATAACGTGTACAGCCGGATGAATCCTATCCTGGTTTATAAAGGAGATGTCAAAGAGGAGGCTGGATCAGACGACTATGGGAATCCGAATGTCACCTATCGGAATGCATTCAAGTCTATTGGTATTTTTCCGATCATACCGTCGGTTTCATATACATATAAATTTTGAAGGAGGAAAAAGATGAGATATAATATTTGTATATTGGTTTTGTTGTTGTTTGTCTTGTCCGGTTGCGAGAAAGAGATAAATTTGGAACATATGCGTCCTGAACCCAAACTGGTGTTGAATTGTCTGGCCGTACAAGGTGATACACTATCGGTAGAACTTTCCCGTACCTGGTTTTATGCGGATAATAAGGTCAAAGATATTTTTGTGTCTGGTGCGGATGTAAAACTTTATGTGAACGATGTGTTCCGGGAATCATTGTCCGAAGTGGCCGTAAAGTATGAAGAGCTTGATATCGATGCCGTTCGTTACAAATCTTCATCTTATATACCTGTGACGGGCGATCGGATACGCCTTGTGGCTTCTCGGAATGGTTTTAAGGATGTGGAGGCCGTGACGGAAGTCCCTCGCCCCTGTTCTGTCTCGGGTTTCGAGCTTCAACAGGAGAGTGTAAGAGATACTACTGAATGGTTTGATGATGCATATATACATTTGGCTCAAAATAATACCGTGTGCTTCACTCTTCACGACGAACCAGGCGAAGACAATTATTATCTGATTTATTTCCGTCAGGGAAATATTTGGGGAGGAGAAAACGATACCGTTTATTCCTGGTATTCTTTTAGGCCTGATTATGGTAGTGAACCGGTATTTGCTGTTCAGAATTCGGCTTTAGATCAGATTTTCGGATATGATGGTGTGGGTGGTTATAACGGACTCGCTTTTTCGGACGAGTTGTTCGATGGGAAAAGCTATCAGTTTAAGATCCCTTGGAAAATAAGTCTTAGCTATACTCAGAGTGTCGATTATACCCCCTACATATACCGTTGTTATCTGTATTCCGTTTCTCGCTCCTATTATAACTATATGAAAACCATGAATGATTTGTATGAGAGTGGCTTTGTCGGCGATCTGGCGGAAATAGGCTTTGCCGAACCGGTCCGCATCTATTCGAATGTAGAAGGCGGAACCGGTATTTTAGGCGGCAGCTGCATGGAGTCCTGGGAATTTACAAGTGAATGATCAAGTCTACGCTGACCGGATAATGGTCCGAAATCCCTTCAGTTTCTATTCCGTTGTGGATATGGGCGTCGACACACCGGGAAACCAGGGATGGAGAAACCAGTATATAATCCAACCGTTCGCTTATCCCGTGCAGACGGGTGTCGCCATGTTGCCATCGGTAAAGGAAAGCGGTCGGGAATGTCGTTCGTTTATCGGCAGGGACATACAAACGGCATATATCGGTCAGCCCGATGGATAGGAATTGGGACAGAACTGAATAATCAAGCCGTCCGTCACGCATATTCCGGTATGTTTCTTGTTCGGCATCCCATTTCTGCTTGTTTTTGATGAGTTGGGCGTGTGTTTCCACCCAATCGGCGTCGAAAGGCGAATAGGCGTTGAAATCTCCCATGACCATACAGTTGTCCAACTGATTGTCCTGTATGTATTTTGTCAGCATTTGCGCTTCTTTCAGTCGGAACTTCCAGTCGTGAGGGCTGAGATGGGTGACGATGATATCCAATCCATACGTTTTTACGTGCAGCATGCCGTGCCAGAAATCTTCTACTTGTTTCTTTACGACCGTGATCGGTTTGTTGGAAGTTATGCCGACCGGGTATCCTTCTTCTTTCACGATGGCATAATACTTATGCCCGTATTCGGAGGCTAGTTGGCCTAAATTTTTTTCTGTAAATCCAACCAGTTCGGTTATGGCCAGAATGTCCGGTTGCTGTCCTTTTATCCAGTCGATAAAATTTGCTCGCCGGGAAGCATCATGTTCGAAACCGTTCCAAATATTGTAGGATATAACCCGTAGTTTCTCTTTTCTTGCTGGTTGCCCGTTGCTTGTTATGGGAAATAACGATATGAGCAGTAAGGTATAGAGTATATGATGTAGTTTCATGGTTCTATTGTTTTGACACATTTAAAAGTGGGTGTTGCGATAATTTTGTCTATTATTTCTTTATGTTCAGTTACCGATCCGGAACATTCCGATCTTGCCTGCCGGATAGAACATGAACTGGCGTTCCATCTTTCCGCGGATCGGATTGTATTCGTAGTTAACCCCTACGCCGACCCTGAAGCCGCTGTCGTTCACCTTGAATTCGAATGCTCCGCCTACGTTTGTATGGTTGTAAAACGGGTTCATCAGCATATGTGGGTTGTTTCTTTCGTTGTGATCGTAAAACGTATATTGTCCCCATCCTCTCACTGTCATCCAGTCGGTCACGTCATAGCTGGCCATCGCATTGAACCCGCCCATGAATTGGGGGGAAGGATTGAACGGGGTGAAATAGCGTCCGCCGAAAGCGCCTCCCGACAGGGAGAACCGGTCGTATGTCCATAGTAGTTCCGTGTTGATCCGGGTAAGACCACCGATGCCGGGCCATGTGTATTGTTGTCCGCTTGTGATAAAGGCCACTTGTTCGCTGACGGGGATGATCGATACTTCATGGAAATCCAATGCCATCGGCGAAACACGTCTTAACATCGGTGTGTAAGGATTGAAGAAAGGCTGGTAGGCAGCAGATGAAATAATCATGTCCATCGGGCGCTCCTGTTCATATGCGGATTGGACCGGAAGATCGGGAATGAATTCACGCAACTTGGCTTCGATCAGTTGCCTGTCCGATGGCGTGAAACTTTTGTATGTGAATTTGGGCAGGTTCAAGTCGAAAACCGCCCGTTTGGGTACTGCCACCATTCGTCCTTCTTTGGTTCTGATCCAAGTCAGATCAGATTGTGCTTGCAAACATAATGCGCACAATAACAATATGATTAAACTAATTCCCCGCTTCATACAACAACTCATTTAATTTCTGCGAAGATAAAAATAAATTTAGATATTTGTGTATAAATAATGAAGATCGGTGCAACTATCCGGAAATCTGTTTCATCATGTAATCAGAGAGTAGCAAGTATTTATGGACGAACAACTGTTAATCGACGGATGTAAGCGTGGCGAAGCATTGGCTCGTAAAGAATTATATGAACTGTACGCACCTGCCATGATGAGCGTGTGTGTCCCGGTCAATTTGGTGATTAATTTGTGGGACAATCCGGATTGGAATGTGTACGTCTCCGGGGGGGCAGCATGATAGAGAAAGGAGTGCGCTTCGAGTTTTGAAAATCAATGGTATAGTATAAACTATTATGTGCTTCCGCTTGTTATATTTTATAGTTACTTAAAAAAATAGGCGATGAAATTCTTTATTGACACGGCTAATCTGGATCAGATCCGGGAAGCAAATGAATTGGGTGTACTAGACGGTGTTACCACCAACCCTTCTCTGATGGCGAAAGAGGGTATCAAGGGAGTAGAAAACCAGCGTAGACATTACATCAAAATCTGCGAAATGGTGGATGGGGATGTGAGTGCCGAAGTGATTGCCACAGACTACGAAGGCATGATCAAGGAAGGTGAGGAACTGGCCGGACTAAATCCGCATATCGTAGTGAAGGTCCCTTGTATAGAAGCCGGAATCAAGGCAATCAAGTATTTTTCAGGTAAAGGCATCCGTACGAATTGTACGCTTGTCTTTTCTCCGGGACAGGCATTGTTGGCGGCCAAAGCGGGTGCGACGTATGTTTCTCCTTTTGTCGGCCGTTTGGACGACATTGCGAGTGACGGAATCGAACTGGTGCGTAAGATTGTTGAGATGTACGATTACTACGATTACGAGACGCAGGTGCTGGCAGCCTCCATCCGTTCTACACAGCATATCATTCAGTGCGTGGAAGCCGGAGCCGATGTGGCAACCTGTCCGCTTTCTGCTATCAAAGGCTTATTGAAACATCCGCTTACCGATAGTGGCTTGGCAACTTTCCTTGCCGACTATAAGAAGGTGAACGGATGATTTTCTTCCTTTTTTTATTCACTCTTTAGGCTTTTTACCGGGTTGCTCGAAGCTGCCCGGTAACTGTGCCATCCTACCGTTAGTAATGTGATGGCCAGGACGATGTCTCCGCCCATTAGGAAATAGAGTGGGGAAATGCTTATCCGGTTGGCGAAACTTTCCAGCCAACGGTTCAGCAGTACCCAGGCAAGAGGTGTTGCAATCACGAATGCCACTGCTATCCATTTGACGAACTGTCGGATCAGCAGTAACATGATGCTTCGTGTGCTGGCTCCATTCACCTTTCGGATGCCGATCTCTTTGGTCCGCTGTTTGGTCGCGTACAAAGCCATTCCAAACAGGTCGAAGCAGGTCAGGAGGATACTGATGATGGAATACATCAGCAATAAGTTCGCCATATCGGTCGTCCTGCGGTTGCGTTGCATGAATACTTCGTATACATCTATATAGGTGAAGTATTCATTAGGGTTTACCTTTTTCCATACCGCTTGTAACGTTTCCATCCCTTCCTTTTTCTGTTTTTCATTCAGTCTGACATAGAGTGTCCGGTAGTGTTGGTTGCCGGCGTTATTGAGATAGATCAAGGAAGGCATCGCTTCTTCTTCCAGCGTATTGATATATAGGTCGCTGACAATCCCGCAGATTGTACATGCCTGTTTTGGATCCCCGGCCAGAACATTTTGGAAGGATTTGTCATACCGGCTGACCAGTTGGCCGACAGGGTTTTCGCCGGCCGGGATCAGTATGTCCGCATATCTCCGGTTTATGTAGACTGGTTGGTCATATTTCTGCATGGCTTCCCGGGGAGCCAGTCCTTGGTGGATTTGTAGGTTCAGGGTTTGCAGGAGATCTTCTTCGCCCATGTATTGGACCGACGAATAGTAGGATTCTGATCCATCTTTGTTTTCAACAATGATCTGTTGGAGCCAGGCGAAGAGGAGGGAACCTCCGGCACGTGTGACGGAGACTATTTCCGGTCTGTTCTTCAGTTCGGCTGCGAATGTGTTGACATCCAGTTTCCCTCCTTTCCAGCTTCCGATTTCGATTAGATTGCGGTAGCATTCGCCTTTCTTTTGTGTCAGTTTCAATTGTGCATGGATGGTGAGTGTTCCGATAACCAGCCCGATGGAGATGATATACTGCATGACGGAGAGAGCGGTGACGACCTTTCTTTTTTTGTTTCCGGTGAAGAACATGCGGTAGTTGCTATCCGTCAGGTTGGCGATTTTCCGGCTCATGTAGCAAGCTGGGATAACGGACAGGATTAGGATTAGTCCGCAGATAACGGGTAGCACCTGCCTGTTCAGAAAAAATCCGGTGGTGATCCTTCCGGACATGATCCGGTTGAAAACGGGGATCAGGTCGTGGGCGATCAGCAACGAGAGCAGGAAGGCGATGCCGACCGTGAGGAATGTATCCAGAAACAATTGGTAGTTCATCTCTGCTTGTGTGGCTCCCATCAGCTTTTGTGTGTGTATGATCCGTATCTGTTGAAGGATCCGGGAGAAACTGAGATTGATATAGTTAGAGCAGGCGATCAGCAGGATCAGTAAGGCTGATATCAGCCCGATGAGTAACAGCGATTGCTGGGAACGGGCGATATAAGGAATCGATTCCTGCGTATAGTGTTGGAAATAGGATTCTTGCAAGGTATAGAAATAGTATCGCCCTTTCTCCTGTTGCAGGGTAGGGACTCCGTCTGCTTTGATCTTTTGGGCGAATTGTTCTTTGTCGAACGAGGGGGAGACTTTCAAAAGGGCGACTCCTCCACCGTAATAGTCTTGTCCGATACCGGTGAGCATGTCGAATTTGAGGTAGGACTGAGAATGTTCTTTCAATACGGCAGCAATTTGGAAAGGGCGGGAAAGGGGTGTTGTTTCGTCCTCATAACGTATGCCTCCGTCCGCCAGGTCTATTTGGACAATCTTTCCTACCGGGTTTGTTTTTCCGAACAGTTTCCGGGCACATGATTCGCTTAGCGCGGCTTTGTCCGGGGAGGCAAGGGCGTCATGCAGGTTGCCGTGCAGTACTTCATATTCAAAGAAGCGGGCAAAAGTAGTGTCTGTTATGGTAATCAGGATTGGGTCGTATTTTTTATCCCCTATGGTGACGGAGTTGCAATCGATTGAGCCGAAGCGCAGATAATCTTTCACTTCCGAATATTGCTCTTTTAGTTGAATCGGGATCTTTCCAACAATAAAAGATACCTTTTCTCCTGACTTCAGCGGCGAATCCTGGGCCATATAGACGATCTTTTCTTTGTTCGGATTATCAGCCTCGATGTTGAATTCATATATGACGAAGGCTGCCAGCAGGTTTGTACAGGCAATCCCGATTGCCAAGCTGACAATCGAAATAATGGAAAACGTTTTATTGCGCCACCAACTACGGAGGACCAGTTTGAGTGCTACGGCTTTCATGACTTTTGTTTTAATACGGATCAAAGCTATCCCCTTTCTGTGGATGTCGCAAAGGATAGTTCTTTTTTCTTCGGGAAACCGAAAATTTGTCTAATTATTGGACAATGGGACCGTCATAGAGTGAAGGGAAATGTTTAGGTGTAACTTGTTTTCGACAATGTCGAGAATATATGTAACATTGTGGGGAACAAATTACGTTTGATTGCGGATTTCTTGATAGAAAATATAATTTTGTAATCAGAAAAAATGAAACTATGCTGGATGGGAAAATAATTCTTGTGGATGATAACGAAGCGGTGTTGAAAACATTGAAAATGATTCTGGCACGCGAGTTCAAGACGGTAGTAGGAGTGTCCGTGCCGACACTTTTGCCGGCTTTGTTGCGTGAGGGCGATGTCGATATTGTTCTGTTGGATATGAATTTTGTGACCGGACGGCAGGATGGAAGCGAGGGCTTGTTTTGGCTGGATCGGATTGTGGGGCGTCCCGATCCGCCGCAAGTGGTCTTGATCACGGCCTTCGGAGATATTGAACTGGCGGTTTCCGCCTTGAAAAGGGGAGCGGCTGACTTTGTTGTCAAACCGTGGGATAACGAGAAGCTGGTAGCGATTTTACAAGGGGCTTTCCGGCGCAGGCGGAAGGTGCGGACAGAAGCGGCTTCGATGAGGCGGATATCGGCTGAGGAGGAGAAGGGGCAGGTTGTTTCCCTTTTGGTCGGGTCTCTATTAAAGAAATACGCACAGGCGTATGGAAAACAATTGCCGGTTGTCACTTCCGGCGGATTGGATAAACTCTCCGGTCTGATCCGGCAAGGGGATCTTTCGGCTTTGCAACAAACAATCGAGCGGGCAGTCTTGTTGACGGACTCGTCTTCGCTGGGGGCGGACGATTTCCATATCGAAAAAACAGCTTCCGCATCCCGTCCGGTGACATTGGAGGAGATGGAGAAGCTGTTTATCAGTGAAGTTCTGCGCGAGAAGAACGGCAACCTGACACTTTGTGCCCAACAGTTGGATATCAGCCGGCAGACGCTATATAACAAGATACGGAAGTACGGTTTGTAGCCGGATAGACACCCTTATCGTACAACGATCATTACATAATCCCGTTCATGCACTTTCGGGTTATCCAGCAGTTCGACCAACTTCTTTTGCTTGGGCGAGCCGGTGCGCTTTACCAGTTCGCGCATCTCGGTGACGGTACGGAGCATGTACAGGCAATCGTCCGTTTGTCCGTCCGGCCAGAAAGGCATCCCGTCGTCTAGGTCGTTAATGAAGCCCCTGTTTTTGTCAGCCGGGAGCATGACCGTGCGTCCTTCTTCTTTCAAGTAGACCGCCTGGTGGGTCAGGCTCGGTTTGTAGTCATATTCCCAGCCGAGCCAGTTTGCGATGATTCGTCCCCCCTTTTGATAAAGGCCCATGAACAAACCTTTGGGGTTCTCGTAAAAAGTTTTCAACCACATTTTGCCTTTGGGAATTTTAGCATCTGCCATCTCTTTCAGGTTAAGCCCTTGCTCCCCGTAACGGATAGCGTAGAGCGGGGCGACGGTTTGCGGATTGCGTAATTGGTAGACGGTGTCGCAATAGGGCATCATGAAAGTCATCCGGTCTTGTCCGGTGTTCCAGTAAAACGTTTGGAAGAACGGAATGTTGTCGGTCATCGTGCGCGGGGCCAACTCCCCTTCTTTCAACCTGAATTTGCAGAGCGTATCGCCTTGGAGGTTGAACGTCGTGATTCCGTCCGGTTCTCCCGTTGCCTCACTTTGGTTACATAAGGTATAACCAGTGGAGGAGAAACCAAGTAGTTTGTCGTCGCGTCGACCGAGCGGATATTTCTCGATGGGGCTTTCGGGGAAGATGTAACTTTGGATCGTCAGCATCGTATCCAGTGGCGGCAAGACACTGATGCAGGGGATGCTGTCCGTCCCGGTTCTCCGCGTTTCCTGAGTCTTCCCGCTAAGGGCGACATACATGCGGGTGGTTTTCTTATCGTAAAACATGTTCTGCCCGTTCATCTCGTTGTTCCATTTATAAGCCAATGCCTTGAAGCCATACCGTTTGCTCGGAATACCTTGTTTCCGGTAGTAGATGCGCGGGTTGTTGAATGTGATAAAGGCATTGCTATCCGGTAGCTCGATTGCCTGGGTGACGGTGAACCGGGCATCTCCGACGGTATAGTATTCGATCTCGGAGGCGATCTGGCTCAACTTCAACGGAGCGGGTTTCCTGGAGGCTTGTTCCACATCTACGATTTTTACGGGTTCGGAACGGTCTATCTGGGCTTCCATCTGTGGGGCGGCCGGGATGTGCCGTGCTTTTTCTTCCGTCTGCTTGCATCCGGTCGTTATCAGTAAAACGGATAGGATACCTATGGTAAAAAGGTGCTTTTTCATCTTGAATCTGTATTTGTAGCGAATGTAATGATTTATTATGAGCCTGTTTAAATTTCCCTGAAATAAATTTTGCATAGCCTTCATCGGCCAGCTTTATCTCTTTATAGGATTATTTTGAAAAACAACTGTCATACTATCACTAATTTCCTTTTATCA
>OLIX01002397.1_pt1 | contig 13983 bp, 19 predicted proteins | sample 1601331 | NCBI WGS metagenome assembly OLIX01 (sample SAMEA2452120, study PRJEB22498) | human gut metagenome | biome: human feces; feature: human gut; material: feces | place: Australia | collected 2012 | reverse complement strand
GCATCGCCGTGGACGAGATCACGGCGGAGGCGGACGCCCGGGCGCTTCTCCGGGCGGCGAACTGCGGGGTGCGGCTGCTGGCAACTGCCCACGGCACGTCGGCGGCAGACTTGCGGCGCAGGTCGGTCTACCGTCCGCTGGCGGAAAGTGGGGTGTTCAAAACGCTTCTGATTTTACGGCAGGACAAGTCCTTCCGGGCGGAGAGGGCGGCGCTATGAGCTACAGATGGTTTGGCGCGGCGCTGGTCATCGCGGGCTGCGGCGGTTTCGGGTTTTCCATCGCTTCCGGGTACAAGCGGGAGGAAGGAATCCTCCGGCAGCTGCTCAGGGCGCTGAATTACATGGAGTGGGAGCTTCAATACCGCCTGACGCCCCTGCCGGAGCTTTGCCGTCAGGCGGGGAAGGAAACGAGGGGGACACTCCGGGAAGTGTTTTTCAATCTTGCGCGGGAGCTGGAATGGCAGACCTCCCCGGACGCGGCCAGCTGCATGACCGCCGCGCTGAAACGCAGTCACGAGCTGCCCCGGCGGATACGGGGAATCATGAAGCAGCTGGGGCATACCCTTGGCCGGTTCGATCTTCCGGGGCAGAAGCAGGGCTTAGAGGAAGTGCGGGAATCATGCCGCATGGAGCTGGAAGCTCTGGGGAAGAACCGGGAAACACGTCTTCGCAGCTACGGGACGCTGGGATTATGCGCCGGTGCGGCGCTGGCGATTTTGTTTCTATGAGTATGGACATTGACCTGATTTTCAAAATTGCTGCCATTGGCATCATCGTTTCTATCCTCAATCAGGTGCTTTCCCGTTCCGGCCGGGAGGAGCAGGCCACTATGACCAGCTTAGCGGGGCTGGTGGTCGTGCTGATGATGCTGGCGCAGAAGATCGCCGATCTGTTTGATCTGGTGAAGACCCTGTTTGAATTCTGATGAGCCTGTTCTGGAAGGCCGCGGCGGCGGTGCTGCTGGCGGTGGTGCTGGGGCTTTCGTTGGGAAAGCAAAAGGATATTGGGGTTCTTCTGACCATGGCGGTGTGCTGCATGGTCGCCATGATCGCCATTTCCTACTTGGAGCCGGTGCTGGACTTCCTGCGTGAGCTGGAAACGCTGGGAGACCTGCAGGGGGACATGCTGGGCATTCTCTTAAAAGCGGTGGGCATCGGGCTGGTGTCGGAAATTGCCGGACTGGTCTGTACCGACGCGGGAAACGGCTCTCTTGGAAAAACGCTGCAAATGCTTGGTTCGGCGGTGATTTTATACTTGTCCCTTCCCATTTTCACCGCCATGCTGGAACTGATACGGGAGATTTTACGAGAATTATGAGCAAACTGATTTTGGCAGTGGCGTTGATATTTGCGCTGGCGATACCTGCTTCCGCTGTGGAATTTACGGCTCCACAGGTGCCGGAGAAAGGGGCGGAGCTGATGCCGGAGGACACCGGCTCCTTTGCCGCCGGGCTGATGGAGCTGCTTCGGGACGCGGTTCTGGGACTTCGGCCGGATTTGAAGGAAGCGTCCAAGGTCAGCCTTGGGGTGATCGCGGCGGTGATGATGGTATCATTGCTCCAATCCTTTTCCGGAAGCGTGAAGACCGTCGCAAACCTCGCGGGAGCCACGGCCATTGCGGCGGGGCTGCTGCTGAGCGCAAATTCCCTGATTCGTCTGGGGTCGCAGACCGTGACGGAAATCAGCGAGTACGGAAAGCTGCTGCTTCCCGTCATGACGGCGGTGTTCGACTCGGTGCTGAGCTCCCTGATTTCCCGGATGCTCGGCCCCATGGTGTACCTGTTTCTGGCGCTGTCGGCGGCAAACGGCGCAATCGGGGAGAATATTCTGGGAAAATTGCGGGATTTGGTCAAAAACGTCGTCAGCTGGAGCCTGAAAACCATATTGACGGTGTTCACGACCTATATGACCGTCACCGGCGTGGTCAGCGGCACTACCGACGCGGCGGCGCTGAAAGCAACGAAGGTCACCATTTCCTCCGTAGTTCCCGTGGTGGGCGGAATTTTGTCCGACGCCTCGGAAGCGGTGCTGGTCAGCGCGGGGCTAATGAAAAACGCGGCGGGCATTTATGGAATTCTGGCGGTGCTGGCGGTATTCCTAAGTCCGTTTCTGAAAATCGGCGTCCACTATCTGATATTGAAACTGACAGCCGCCGTATGCGGCATCTTCGGAGAAAAGGGACTGACGGAGCTGATCGGGGATTTTTCCACAGCTATGGGACTGCTGCTCGCCATGACCGGCTCGGAGTGCCTGCTGCTGCTCATCAGCACGGTGTGTTTTCTGAAAGGAGTGGGATAATGGAGGCGCTTCGGCAATATGTTATTTCTGTGGTAGCTGCCGCCATGCTCTGCGGCATTGTGGTCAGGCTGTTCCCCAATGGAAGCGGCAAGCAGGTGGGGAAGCTGATCTGCGGGCTGTTTCTGGCGTACACTGTTCTGAGTCCCATTTCGAGGGTGGATTTTTCCAAATTGCCGGACTTTTCCCTGCGGTGCATGGATGACGCGGAGGACGCCGCCGCGATGGGAGAAAATCTCGCGCGGGATTCCATGGCGGATATCATAAAGGAAGAAACGGAAGCATATATCTTGGACAAAGCCGCAGACCTCCACGCGAACCTGCGCGTTGAGGTCGCTGTCGGCGAAGACAATCTCCCGGCGGCAGTCACGATCTCCGGGGAGGCGTCCCCTTACGCCCGGCGGCAGATACAGGCCATGATCGCAAATGATCTGGGTATTTCAAAGGAGAATCAGAAATGGATTGGGTAACGCTGAGAAGCAGGGGAAAGGAGCTGGTCAGGAAATACCGCTATGTCCTTTTGGTGGTGCTGGCAGGGCTTTTTCTCATGGCGCTGCCCGACGGAAAAAACACAAAAGCAGCCCCGGAACACGCCGCTGCGGAAACGGAACCCCGGCAGGATCTGCAAACCGGGCTGGAAGAAATTCTCAGCCAGATACAGGGCGCGGGCAGGGTGCGGGTGCTTCTGACCCAGCGGGAAGGGGAGCGGACGGTATACCAGACGGACGAGGATTCCACGTCCTCCGGCATCCGGTCGGACACGGTTTTGCTCAATGGCTCTGACCGTTCTCAGACCGGGCTTGTGCAGCAGGTCAATCCCCCTACTTATCTCGGCGCGGTCATCGTATGCCAGGGGGCGGACAGCGCGTCCGTCCGGCTTGCCATCGTATCAGCGGTGGGCAGCGTCACCGGGCTGTCCACCGACAAAATAACCGTTTTGAAAATGAAATGAATGGAGGCATTTTTATGAAGGTATGGAAGAAGAATCTGATTGCGGCGGCGATTTTGGTGACGGTATGCGCAGGCATCTACGTCAACTGGCGCTACACCGAGGATCAGGCGGCGGTAAATCTCACGGATACGCTGGACACGGAAAAGGTCATGTCCGACGACAATCTGGTGCTCAGCGAAGACATGGCGGCCATCTCCGCCGGGGAAGACGTGGCGACCACCTCCACCGACTACTTTGCCGCCGTCCGCCTGTCCCGGCAGCAGGCGAGGGACAACGCCGTGAATCTGCTTCAGGAAGCCATGTCCTACAGCGAAAGCTCCAAGGAAGCGGAGTCCGCGGTAGAGCTGGAACAGATCGTGCAGACGGCGCTGAGCGAAGCCCAGATCGAGAGCCTGATCATCGCGAAGGGCTATGCCGACTGCGTGGCCTACATGTCCGGCGAGGGCATTTCCATTGCGGTGGCTTCTCCCGAGGGCGGCTTGCAGCGGGAGGACGTGGCCGTCATCGCGGACATCGTCATGGCGCAGTCCGACTATTCTCTGAACGATATCCGTGTTGTGGAAGTGCAATAAAAGTAAGCCCCGGATGAATGCCATCCGGGGCAGTTTTGTAAATCCATACTTTGCACGCAGAAAACAGTTGTATTTTTCTGGATTTGTGGTACAATAAACAAAAGTATGTCAAGCCCACGGGTATGACAAACATTTAGGAGGTAAAACCTTATGGCTGAATATAAGCAGTACATCACCCAGATTCAGGAAAATGGCAGCGTCATGATCTCTGAGGACGTGGTAGCGACCATCGTGGCCCATGCCCTGTCCGAGGTGGAGGGCGTCGGTTCTCTGGGCATCAAGCCCGGCGTCAGCATCGCAGACTTTGCCAATAAAAAGAATTGGGGCAAGGGGCTGAAGATCCTGATCGCGGAGGATAACACCCTTACCATCGAGTGCGGCATTATGGTCTGCTACGGCTACAGCGTCGTGGACGTGGCGAAGGACGTGCAGGCGGCAGTGACCGCCAGCGTGGAGTCCATCACCGGCACGAAGGTCGAGAGCGTCTCCGTCAACGTCTGCGGCATCGTCCACAAGTAAGGTCGGGCGGTATGAAAAGAGGCGACGCCAGAGAACTGGCAGTACATCTGATTTACGGCCGGGCGTTTACCGGCGAGGAGCCGGAGCAGGTGGTTTCCAACCGTCTGGACAAGGAATATTACGGAAAACTGGCCGAAGAAAATGAGGTATATGCCCAGCGCCCTGACCGGTTCCAGCTGCGCTATATCGATTCGGTGGTCACCGGCGTTGCCAACCGGGAGGACGAGCTGGACGATGTGATCCGGCAGTTTTCCATCGGCTGGGACATCAGCCGCATTTCCAAGCTCGCCCGGTGCATTCTCCGGCTGGCGATTTACGAAATCCTATACGTAGACGACGTTCCCACCGGCGTTGCGGTAGCCGAAGCGGTGCGCATTGCGAAAAAATACGACGGCGACGATACCGGCGCGTTTATCAACGGAATCTTAGGCAGCTTTGTCCGCAGCCGGAACACGGAGGCGGCAGCCCCCCAAGAGGAAGTCCAATGAGCGTCATCGGCATCGACACCAGCAATTACACCACCTCCATCGCCTTTTTTGACGGTGAGGGGGGAGAAAATTGCTCCCGCCTTCTGCCCGTCAGGCAGGGGGAGCTGGGTCTGCGTCAGTCCGACGCGGTATTTGCCCATATCAAAAGCCTGCCGGAGCTTTCCGGCAGGCTGTTTTCCCATATTCAGAAGGACGCCATCACGGCGGTGGGCGTCAGCACCCGTCCCCGGGCGGTGGAGGGGAGCTATATGCCCTGCTTCATGGTTGGCTACTCCCATGCAAAGCTGTTGTCGGACGCTCTGGGCGTGCCGCTGGCGGAGGTTTCCCACCAGCAGGGACACGTGGCCGCGTCATTGTGGAGCGCAGGACGGCTGGATTTGATGGAGAAAACCCATCTTGCATGGCATTTGTCCGGTGGTACCACGGAGCTGCTTCTGGTAGAGCCGGAGGGCAGAAATGTGAAGTGTACCCGCATCGGCGGCACCACGGACATTTCCGCCGGTCAGCTGATCGACCGGACGGGGCAGCTTTTGGAGCTGCCGTTCCCATCGGGCAAGCAACTGGACAGCCTCAGCCGGGAAGCGACGGGGAAGGATGTGTTCCGCGTCAAGTGCAGGAACAGCGAATTTTCCCTTTCCGGCGTGCAGAATAAGGTGCAGCAGTTCCATGCCGCCAGCGCTGACCCTGCCGAGACTGCGGCTTACGCTCTGCGGTGCGTTGCGGGCGCGGTATATCAGGCGACGGTTCAGGCGCTGGAAGCCTATCCGGGGCTGAGCGTGGTGTTTTCCGGGGGCGTTGCGTCCAATTCCATGCTCCGGGAGCTGACGGCACCGCTCCATCCCGTTTTTGCACAGCCGCAGTTTTCCACGGACAACGCCATGGGCGTCGCCGTGCTGACAAAACGACTGACGGAGGAATAACATGGCTCAGAACGTTCTGTCCATCACCCAGTTAACCGAATACATCCGCGGACGGCTGGACGACGACCCCTTTTTGGGGCAGGTGGCCGTCCGGGGCGAGATCAGCAATTATAAGGTCTACCCATCGGGGCACCACTATTTTACGCTGAAAGACGAAGGGGCGGCATTGAAGTGCGTCATGTTCAAGGGCAATGCCATGCGCCTGCGCTTCCGGCCTGACAACGGCATGAAGGTCATTGCCATGGGCAAGGTCACGGTCTACCCCAGAGACGGGGCGTATCAGCTGTACTGCGCCGCCATGGCCATGGACGGCGTGGGTGACCTGTACGCCGCCTTTGAGCAGCTGAAGAAAAAGCTGGCGGCGCAGGGGTTATTTGACCCAGCCCACAAAAAGCCGCTGCCCAAATGCCCCGGCACCATCGGCATCGTCACCAGTTCCGCCGGTGCGGCGGTGCATGATATGCTCCGCATTCTCAGAAAACGGTATCCGCTGACAAAGGTGCGGCTGCTGCCTGTGCGGGTGCAGGGCGCGGAAGCGCCGGGGGAGATCGCCGCGGCCATCCGGTATGCCAACCGCTACAGGCTGGCCGACCTGCTGATCGTGGGTCGGGGCGGCGGCTCCATTGAAGATCTGTGGGCATTCAACGACGAACTGGTCGCCCATGCCATTTATGAATCGGAGATTCCCGTGATCTCCGCCGTGGGACACGAGCCGGATGTGACCATTTCCGACTACGTGGCCGATCTTCGTGCGGCGACGCCCTCCAACGCGGCAGAGCTTGCCGTGCCGGATCAGGACGCTTTGCGGCAGAATCTGGACGCCATGTCCAGCGCCATGGCGTCCGCTCTGAGCCGCCAGTTGAAGGCGGCGCGGCAGCATCTGAACGTGTTGTCCCAGTCTCCTGCGCTGCGAAGCCCCACGGGATACATCGAGCAGCGGGAGAAGAGCCTGGAGCTGCTGAAAAACCGCCTGATCGCGGCGCAGAACCAGAGCATCACCCGGAAAAATCAACGCTACATTGCCGCCGTTTCCAAGCTGGACGCCATGAGTCCCCTGAAAGTGCTGACCCGGGGCTATTCCATGGCACAGACGGAAGCGGGGGAGGTACTCCGCTCCGTTCGGCAGGTGGAGCTGGGAGAGCGGGTCAGCGTCCTGCTGAGCGATGGAAAACTGTCCGCAACCGTAATGGATAAAAAGGAGGAAGCGCGATGAATCCGCAGAACAAAACCTTTGAGGAGTCCATGGCACGTCTGGAGCAGATTGTCCGGGCAATGGAACGGGGAGACGTGGCTCTGGAGGAGTCCTTAAAGCTCTTTCAGGAGGGCACTGAGCTGGTGCGAAGCTGCCAGAAGCTGCTGGACGACGCCCAGCTTCAGGTGAAGAAGATCATGACCGCCCCGGACGGCAGCCCAGTGGAGGAGGACTTTCAGGATGAGCCTTGACGCTAGAAGCCGGGAATACCGGGAGTACGTGGAAGCCTATCTGAAGGATTTCTACGCGCAGTTCCACGACGCGCCCCAGAAAGATCTCTACAAGGCCATGGAATACAGCCTGCTTGGGGGCGGCAAGCGTCTGCGGCCGATTTTTGCCTTTGAGTTCTGCCGCCTGTGCGGGCGGGACTGGAAGGACGCCGCGCCTTTCGCCGCCGCCGTGGAGATGATCCATACATACAGCCTGATTCATGACGATCTGCCCTGCATGGACAACGACGACTACCGTCGGGGACGGCTGACGAACCACAAGATTTTCGGCGAGGGGATGGCCGTTCTGGCGGGGGACGCCCTGCTGACGGACGCCTTCATGGTTGCATCCAAGGCCAGACTGGCAAAGCCGGAGGACATGGCGACGGCCATCGGCCTGCTGGCGGAGTGCGCCGGTTCCCCCGGCATGGTGGGCGGTCAGGTGCTGGACATCATGAGTCAGGAGCGGGAGCTGAGCGAGCAGGAGGTTCTGGACATTCAGTCCCGGAAGACCGGCGCGCTTATCAACGCTGCCTGCGCCCTTGGTGCGATTGCCGGCGGTGGGTCGGAGGAGCAGTTTGAGGCTGCCTGTCAGTTTGCTGCAGGGCTGGGGCTGGCGTTCCAGATCCGGGACGATATGCTGGACGTGATCGGCACCCAGTCGGAGCTGGGAAAAGCCACCGGCATGGACGGGGAGAAGAACACCTTCGTCCGCCTGTATGGTCTTGAAAAGTGCGAAGAACTGGTGAGAAAATACACGGATTACGCCATTTCCGCACTGTCCGCGTTTGAAGATACGGAATACATCACCGCCCTAGCCCACAGTCTGACCACCCGGCGCGTGTAAAAACCATAGGATAAAGTTTGCCCCCGGCCATACGGCCGGGGGCAATTTTGTGTGTCATTCCAGCATTTCGGTGATCTCCGCCATCCGCTCAATGGGAAAGGGCGGGCTGCCGATGGGCTTCATGGCGATGGACATGAGCTTGACGGGATTATCGTCCGCCGCGACCCGGTTGGAGCTGAACGCGCCGCACCGGCGGCAGCGGTGGATGATCGCCCATTCGCCGTTTTTCCGAACCCACACCGCCACCGGCTCCATCAGTCCGCCGCAGTCCGATTCCCGGTCACCCGGCTCGATGTCCAGATGCACGGAACACAGGCAGTTGGGGCAATGGTTCCGGTGGTCGCTCCCCGCGCCCGCCGGGACGACGGGATATCCGCAGTTCCGGCAGGTGAAGCTTTCGTCGCAGGGGTGGGTTTTATAATAGCCTTTTTCGTGCTGTTTTCTTTTATTTTCCCGGTTCATTGTGGGAATTCCTCCTAAAAGTATTTATTGAAAATTCTTTTGGGAGGTTTGCGGAATTGTGACTGCCAACCTCCCGGTCAGATCACAATATCCATTTGATTACGATTAAACAAACAATTACCTCATTATTTCATATTTTTAGATGCGCATTCAGCGCGGGATATTGGATTACCGGATGTCCTCGTCGTCGAACTTGTCGCCGCACTCAGGGCAGAATTTGGGCGGATGCTTGGGGTCTTCCGGCTCCCAGCCGCACTTGTCGCAGCGGTACAGCGGCTCAGACGCGGGCTTCTTCGCGCCGCATTCGGAGCAGAACTTGCCCTTGTTGACTGCGCCGCAGGAGCAGACCCAGCCGTCGGCGGGCTTGGAAGCGCCGCACTCCATACAGAATTTGCCCGTATTCACCGCGCCGCAGGAGCATTTCCAAGTGTTTGCACCCGCGGCCGGAGCGGAAGCAGCGGGCTGCTGCTGACCCATCTGGAACAGGGAAGCAGCGTTGAAACCACCGGCGGACTGCGCCATGTTCATGCCCATGAAGCCCATCATCGCACCGTTTTTGTTTCCGGCGGCGGTCTTCATTGCCTCGGCCTGTGCCTGCACCATGTGCGCCGCCGCCATGTTGGTGTTACGGAAAACGGCGGACTTCTGCAGCTCCTTGATGGTGGCCTCGTCCTCGGCGGAGGCGGTCACGGAGTTGACGCCCACGGCGACGATGGCCAGACCCCGGGTTGCACCCCACTTGCCGGACAGAACTTCATTCATGGCCTGCGCCAGCTCCATGGTGTGGCCAGGCAGGGCGGAATACCGGATACCCAGAGCGGAGATGCGGGCGAACGCAGGCTGCAGAGCGGTGAGGAACTCGGATTTCAGCTGGCTGTCCAGCTGGTCGCGGGTGTAGTCCTGAGATACGTTGCCGCATACGTTCTTGTAGAACAGCATGGGGTCGGCGATCTTGTAGGAATACTCACCGTTGCAGCGGATGGAAACGTCCATATCCAGACCGATGTTGTTGTCCACGACCCGGAAGGGGATGGGAGCGGGGGTGCCGTACTTGTTGCCAACCAGCTCCTTCAGGTTGAAGAAGTACACCCGCTGATCCTTGGCGGTATCTCCGCCGAAGGCGAAGCGGCGCTTGAGGGTTTCCCAGCTGCCTTCCAGACCTTCCAGACCGCCCTGAAAAATGGTGGGTTCGCTGGAGGAATTCCAAGTGTATTCGCCCGCTTCGGCGGCGAACTCCACGATCTTGCCCTGCTCCACGATCATCATGCACTGCCCTTCGTTTACCGCGACGACAGAGCCGTTGGAAATGATGTTGTCAGAGCCTTTGGTGTTGCTGTTGCGGGAGGAGGTGCGCTTTTTGCCCTTGGTGACCAGAACGTTGGCCGCCATGCTGTCACAGTAGAAATACTCTTTCCACTGATCGGCAAGGACGCCGCCTGCCGATCCCAATGCTGCTTTGATCAGACCCATAATGCTTTCTCCTTATGTAAAAAATTTTTTGATATCAAAACTTTCCGCCGCCGCCGCCGTGGGTGCTTCCGCTGGAGGACGTATGGACGGAGCTGCCGCCACCGCCGGAGCTGCTGCTTTCCTGCTGGATGCGGGTTTTGGTGACGTTGCTGTACAGGAACAGATCCCGATTGGTGCGCAGGTGATAGGAGCTGTCGTTCAGATAGCTGCCCGCGCTGCGCTGGGGGCGCTTGGTATTCATGCAGGCGCGCATGATGAGGACGGTGATCCCGCCGATGACCGCGCCGATCACAATGGAAATCCAAATGCTTACGTGCCGGGGCTGCTCATAATAGACGACATCTTCCTGATCGCCGTGGTAGTAATCGCCCGAGGTGTCTGCGTACCCGTCAATGGGAGAGCCGTCACTGTAGGCGGAAAAATAGGTGGGCAGAGTAGCCAGAAACGCGTCGAAAGCGCCATAATAATCGCCGTTTTTCAGGTACGGAAGGGCGCTTTCGCCGACCTGCTGGATGCCATAGTCCGTCAGAGCGTAGATGGCGTTTCCCTTGGTGGAGATGTACCAGTCCCGTTCTTCCATGGACAGGAGGAACAGCATGCCGTCAGCTGCATAGCCGTTGTAATCGTAATAATCGTCGGCATAGTCCTGAGGACGCTTTCCGTCCAGACTGTCCACCGTCAGGATGACCACGTCCATTCCGTATTCCTGCCGAAGCGCCTGCGCCTTTTCTTCCAGCGCCGCTTCCTCCGAGGAGGACATGAGATTGGCGTTGTCAATGACGTATTGCTGCTCTGCGCCGACGCTCAGGAACAGGGAGGGGAGAAGCAGCAGGCACAGGATCAGGCAAATCAGTTTGTGTTTCATACTGTTTCCCTCCTTAAAGCATCAGAAGCTGCACCAGCGACGCAAGCAGCGCGACACCGGCGGTGACTCCGGCAAACCATGCGGCTGTCTTCTTGGGGCAGATGGGGAACGCGCCGGTCATTTTGCCGGTCTGGCCGTTCATGGCGAAGGTGTAGATTTTGTCCTTGTATTTCGTGTTCAGAATCCACACGGGGAAGAAGACGTAGCGTGCCCTGTTGTGCTTGATATTCAGCTGCCGGGAGGTGGGAACCACAGAGGAATAGCCGACAAAGGTGCTTTGCAGCCGGTCGTCCATGGCGGCGTCTACCCGCTGACGAACCCGCGGTTCGCCGTTTTCCGAGGGAACGTCGTACTTGTCGGCGAGATAACCGGTCAGATACGCCATGTCGAAGGAAGTAAGCTGTTTGTAATCAAACGGCTCAATGGACTCCATGAAAGCGTCCTCCATTTTGGTGGAGCCGTCCATGGGAATGCCCACGAAATCCGCCGCCGCGTCCCGCTTCAGCAGGAAATGGTCGGTTTTGGTATATTCATATTTGGAATCCGACCATGTATGTATCCGTGTGGCCTTGTAGCTGCCGCTGAAATCCGCGGCGCAGTCATACAGCCAGAAGGGGACGTACATTCCGGTGATCTTTTCCAGCCGCTGTTCCGAGGTAAAACCCTTGGGAAGAAGGGGCTTGCCCTTGCACAGACGGAGAAAGGCGGCCTTGGCGTCCTCCTTGTTTTTCTGGAAGGGGATGACGCCGTCGGGCTTTAGGCCGCCGCTGAGACGGGCGGGCATAATGGTGGGATTTTCGCAGTAGGGACAGAAGGAAGCCGCCGTGTTCTCGTCGCAGAGGATTTCTCCGCCGCAGGAGGGACACTGGAAGACACGCAGGGTGCTTTCCTCATCCTCGCTGAATTGCTCCGTCTGTTCCTGCTCCCACTGAAATTCCTCGCCGCCCTGGGGGTTCTGGCTTTCGTTGAACGCCCGGACGGTGTCGATGTCAAAGGTGTTGCCGCAGTACTCGCAGGTCAGCTTCTGGGCGTCCGGCCCAAAGTGCAGACCGGCGTTGCAGCATGGGCATTTGTATTCCAGGACGCGGGTTTGTTCCTCCATGGTTTTCTCCTCCAATCATTCTCTCAGATATTGTAGGGCGCAATCCACAAATACGGCCGCGCCTGTGGAAAGGACGCTCTCGTCGAACTTTACCTTTTGATGGTGCTGGGGGTAAACATAGCCCTTGGACGGCTCGCCCGCCGCCAGCGCCAGCATCAGGGACGGGACTTCATGACTGACGTAGGCAAAATCCTCCGAGCCGCCGCCCCGGGCAGGTTTGCCGCCGCTGAGTTCTGCCGTGGTGAACGCGCGGTTTGCGCCCAGCAGGTCTTTGAGATACCCCGTGACTTTTTCCGAAAGGTCTTTGTCGTTGACAAGGGTGGGGCAACCGCTGCCGAAGCTGACCTCGGCGCCGGCACGGAAGGCTTCCGCCACATTTTTCGCAATGGCGGTCATGCGCTCTTTCAGATAGGCGCGGGTCTTCTCGTCATAGGTGCGGATGGTGCCGCCCATGGTCGCCGTGTCAGGGATAACGTTCCCGGCTTCTCCCGCGTGGAAGGTGCCGATGGTCAGGACTGCCTCGTCAGACGCGGACAGCTCCCGGGCGTGTATCTCCTGAAGGGCAATGAGAATATGTGCCGCCGCCGTCAGGGGGTCAATGCCGTTCTGGGGTGCGGAGCCGTGACAGCCCTTGCCATGCACTCGGATGGTGAAATAGTCCGCCGCAGGGGCGCTGACGCCGGGGGCGGAGACCACCACTGTCCCGGCCGGAAGCGGCATTCCCGCCGCTACATGAATCATCAAAGCGGCATCGGGTCTGGGATTTTCCAGCACGCCGGAGGCAATCATGTCCTTGCTACCCTCGAAAATTTCCTCCGCAGGCTGGAACATGAGCTTGACCATCCCGTCCAGTTCCGATTCGTGGGCTTTCAGAATTTTCGCCGCGCCCAGCAGCATGGCGGTGTGCATATCATGGCCGCAGGCGTGCATCCGTCCGTTTTTGCAGGCGAAATCCACGTCGGCTTCCTCGGCAATGGGCAGGGCGTCCATATCCGCCCGAAGCAGCAGAACTTTCCCGCCGGGCTTGCCAACGGTTGTAACAAGTCCCGCTTTTCCACACTCATGGACGGCATAACCCATCTCCGTAAGTGCAGATTTTACATAAGGCTTCGTTTCCGTCAGGTCAAATCCGGTTTCCGCGTGGGTGTGAAGCCACAGACGATGGGCTTTGATCTCCTCCTGAAGCGCTTTGGCTTCGCGTAAAATTTGTTCCTTCGTCATATAAATCAGCCCCTTTCATCTTTAGTATGCCTCGCTACAGAGAAAAGTCCTCATTGTCGTACTTGGAAAAATCCACAGCCTTGGGCTTGGGCGGGATGCGCTTGCAGGGGTCATATTTGAATTTGCGGCACTGGTCGTCCACCGTTTTCAGTCCCTTTTTGGCGCACAGGATCTGCCCGCCGCCCAGACGGGCGCCGTTTGCGCAGTAGGCGCAGGAACGTTCTATTTTCTTGCGAAACAGCATGGCGGCATCCTCCCAACAATCGTTCTTGTATTATACACCAAATACTCTGGAAAAGCTACCCCTTTTTTGAAGCTTTATCACCAGCGCCCCGACGGACAGCACCCCGAAGGGAAGCCAGATGCCGTATGCAATCAGCGCGGCAAGGGCGAGAGAAAAAAGCGTTTGCAGCAGCTTCCCCCAAAAGTACGGTTTTAAGGAAAGTCCCGCCGTGACGGACACGGTCTGCATGGTGACGCACAGGCCGCCGAAGGCCAGTATCCCCGAACAGATGCAGAACCGGGCGGAAACGTCCGTGACGGCCAGCAGCTCACAGCAGCCGTTGGAAAGCTCCAGAATCCCCGTGACCGCGACCTGTACTGCCGCTGGGAGAATCCAGAAAATCCACCGTTTCAGAAATGCCAGCAGAACCCGGAAAAGCACTACCCAGCCGCATACCGTTGCCATGACCGTAATCGCGGTGTTCAGGGCGGAAGCGGGGGAGTGGGGACTTGTCTTCGTCAGCCTGACGGGGGCGGCGGGTTTCCCCGGAATCAGCAGCGCCGCAAACAACGCGCCCACGATGTGGAT
>OLIX01002327.1_pt1 | contig 14316 bp, 8 predicted proteins | sample 1601331 | NCBI WGS metagenome assembly OLIX01 (sample SAMEA2452120, study PRJEB22498) | human gut metagenome | biome: human feces; feature: human gut; material: feces | place: Australia | collected 2012 | reverse complement strand
GTTTGTGTTGTGACGGTGCTGCGATGTGAATCGGGGTACCGTTTTTATGTATGTGACAGAAAGAAATTTTTGAAACAAGTAAATGGCTGCATTAAAAAAAGAATAAGCACGAAACCATAATTTATTCCGGCTTCGTGCTCACTCTTTACTTATATACTGCAATCAGGTAGTACTATTTCCATTCGCTGTGCTGTTCCAACATCGGGTTTGTATCAATCTCACTTTGCGGGATAGGCCATACTAAATCTTGTGCTCCACGTAGATTATTGCGTTCGACTGCTCCGAAGCCATAGAATGACTTGTCTTCCTGCATACGTTTCTGAGCATTCTCAAAATCTTTCCAGCGATAAAGGTCGGCAAAGCGTAAATCTTCGAAGGCCAGTTCCACACGGCGCTCATGGCGTACAATGGCGCGTAGTTCATCTTGTTCCAGATTAGTTCCTTCTACCTCTTCTACAGCAGGCATACCTACGCGGTCGCGGACTTCATTGATATACTTGGTAATTTCCGCTTGGGAGTAACCGCCTTTTTCAATCATAGCTTCAGAGAGTGACAATAGTACCTCTGCATAGCGGATGACATAGAAATCTAAGCTACCGTCATATTCGTTTGCCGTATTTTCGGGAGTAAACCATTTACGGATACAGCATGTGGAGCTGGCAGGTAAGTTGTTAGTGTACAACTTTCCGTTCCATTCCATTCCCGGAAGCATCAATGTTGCCTTCATACGAGGGTCACGGTTCTCATAACGTCCCATATCCGGATTCTCTTTTGTATGAGCTCCTTTGTCAAGGCTACCCTTAAATAAAGGAGACTTGTCAATAGGTAATCCATCCGTGCAATAAAAATCATCGCATAAATTCATTGATCCTTCGATGGCATTCATCGGAGCAGACCAGCAAACTCCAAAGCAATTACCTTCACCCAGTCCCGGGCCTTTGTAGTGAACACTCAGTAATACTTCACCAGCTGTTTCATTGGCTTCCTTGAATAAGTCTGCAAAGTTAGCTGCCGGGTCGCTGCCGTCTCCCGATTTGAAAAGTTGTATTTTACCAACAACGTTTTTGTAGGCATTTATAGCCTCGTCCCAATGCTGGTTGAAAAGGGCTATCCGTCCCATAATAGCGTAGGCTGCTTCTTGAGTCAGACGTCCTGTCTGTGCTTTTCCTATCACGGGGATCTTAGGGATCCATATTTTCAGATCTTCCAACAAAGAAGAGATAATCTGGCTGCGCTCCGTTTTGGGTGCTTGGGCTTCTGACAGAGTGAGAGGTTTTGTCAGATAGGGTACATCGCGGAAAACAGAAGTCAGATTGCAATACATCAGGGCGCGCAATGCTATTGCTTCAGCTTTGTATGCTTCTATTTTTTCTTGTTCCATTGGTATGCGTTCTACGTTTTCCACTAACATATTGCATCGCTTGATAACTTCATAATTGGCGTTCCAGTACATTGAAAAACATTCATCGGTGGTAGCCGAGGTACATTGTGAAATGGAACTACCTAGCATCCAGTTACCCCATGTGTGGTCACCATTGTCTGTGCTGGTTTCGCGTCCCAGAAATCCGAATTTCCAGCCGTCAATGTTGTCGTCATATAAGTTTTGGCTTTGCATGGCGTCGTAGCAAGCGGTCAGTGCCATCAATGCATCCGATTCGGTTTGCCAATAGGTCGTTTGGGAAGGCTGGTTCGGAGAATCTGTCTGTAGAAAACTGTCCGAACATGCGCTGGCAGATAATAACATTCCGGATAATAGTAAAACTCTGCATATATTTTTTGTATTCTTAATCATAATATTTGTCCTCCTTGTAATTAGAATTGAATGTTTAATCCAAATGAATAAGTACGCATATTGGGATGTACGTCATTTCTTGTATCACCCGATGACTTTTCCGGATCCCAGTTCTTCAACGGTGTGAACGTCAATAGATTACTTCCGGCAAAGTAAACACGGATGCTGGAAATACCAACTTTGGCAAGTTCGGCCTGGCGGAAAGTATAGCCGAATTCCAGATTCTTCAGACGTAGGTAATCTGATTTTTCAAGCCAGAATGAAGAATAAGAATCGTTCATGGTGTTACCTAGTGCAGGCATGGGAGCATTTATGTTGTCAGCCGAATAACGGTTCACCCAACGGCTCGTGAGGTTGCCTCGAATGTCGGTAGAAGTCTCCCAACTGTAACGATAGATACCTCCCACCCCTTGCCAGAAAGTAGACAAATCGAAGTTTTTCCAAGATGCGCCCAGGTTGAAACTATAAGAGTATTTCGGGAATGGATTACCTATAATATCGCGATCTTCAGGAGTAATATTACCGTTGTCATCAAGGTCGGCGTACATGATATCGCCCAATTTGGGAGCCACACCGTTTTGTTTGATAACTTCACCCTTCGAGTTGGTACGTTGCAAGTCGGCTTCCGTACGATAGATGCCTATTGCTTTATATCCGAAATAAGCGCCAATAGGGTTGCCGATACGGTTGATTATATTGCCGTCAATTTTTTCCTCCAATTCACCCATTTCAAGGATTTCATTCTTTACACGTGACAGGTTGAAACCGGCGTTCCAAGCCCAGTCACCTCTACTGTCGGAGTAATTTACAGTCCATTCCCAACCGCGGTTACGGACTGCACCCACATTCTGATAAGGAGCGGAGAGAGAACCCAGGAAAATGCCGGGCATAGCCAGTTGCATCAAGATATCGGAAGTTTTCTTGTCGAACCATTCAAAGGTGGTTTGTATTCTGTTGTTGAAGAATCCAAGGTCGAGAGCTATGTTTACAGAGCGGGTTGTTTCCCATTTAATGTTTTCATTGGGGACGGATGTCTGTACCATACCTGCCTGCTTGTCTGCACCTTGGTCGAAGAAGTAATTTCCGCTTGCACCCAAAGTAGCTGCATAAGCGTAGTTACCAATTTCCTGATTACCTAATTTCCCCCATGACAGACGTAACTTTCCGAGAGAGAAGTTTCTGTAGTCTTTCATAAACCCTTCGTTCGAGAATACCCATCCTGCAGACAATGAAGGGAATGTGGCATAACGATTGGCTTTGGGCATACGTGAGGACCCGTCATGACGAATATTGAATTCGAATAAATACCGGTCATCATAACTGTAGTTTACACGGCCGAAGAATGATTGGAGCTTATATTCTTCTGATTCCCCCGTTGCTCCCGGATTGATTGTACCTCCTTTGAGCTCATAAATATTCTCGGTTGGGAAACCCTGTATGGATGCTGTTGTTTTGTAGAAACGTGAACCGATGACCGAATGCCCCAACAGTACATTGATATTGTGTTTGTCGAATTGCTTGTTATAAGTCAGCAAGTTTTCATTTGTCCATGTTGCGTTGCGGTACCAATAATCCTCTTCCTTATTAGTCTCTCCTGCTGCCTTTACAATGTTTCCGTCCGCATCATAGCGGGCAGGAGATTTGGGAGTGTAAGACTTAGTCGCATTCAGGTCGAAAGCATAAGCAAGACTTGTTTGGAACTTCAATCCTTCCCATAGTTCAATACCGGCAAACGCCTTACCGTTGAAACGCCAATATTCGTTGCTGCGATGTCCTAAGGACATCAACTCTACAGGGTTCTTCACCATTTCGGCGCTCATTGACGAACCGTCTACATAGCCATAATGTCCGTTGGAGTACATCACCGGTACGGTGGGGCGAGTGAACCAAGATACGAAACGCATGATACCGCCTTCGCCCGAAGGAGCAACAGCGGGAGCCGTCACGTTGTTTTTGTTACCGGACAAGTTCAGCCCGAATGTGAAACGTTTGTAGCGGGTGTCAAGGTTTGAACGAAAAGAGAAACGCTCTACACCTGTTTTTACCATGATACCATCTTGGTTTGAATAAGCTACCGAGGCCATGAAGTGCGTATTTTCGCTACCACCTGATACGGACAAATGATGCTGGTGCATACTGGCATTGCGCAATACGGCGTCCAACCAATTGGTGTTTGCATAATGATCGGGATCCGAACCATCTTTCAGTTTTTGTAGAGCTTCCGGTGAGAAAGTGTCAGGGTTCACTTCGTTTTTCATAAGAGCCCAGTTATAACTGTCTACATAGTCGGGAACGATACCCGGAGTCTGTAATGTATAGCTTCCCGAGTAGGATACTTTCACTCTACTTGAGGCCTGTCCTCGTTTGGTAGTAATTAAGATAACGCCATTGGCGGCACGTACACCATAGATAGCTGCAGATGCTGCGTCTTTCAATACAGAGATATTGTCGATATCCGCAGAGGGGATTTCGGAAATTTGTGAAAGACTGCCTTCCACGCCGTCAATCAATACCATCGGGTTGTTGTTACCAAAAGTACCGATACCACGGATTCTTATTTCCGGATTGTCATTACCGGCCTGTGCACCGTTTTGAGTCAGTACCAGACCCGGAAGACGACCTTGCAACAAAGTAGCTGTATTGGCTACCGGGATGTCCTGGATATCCTTGGATGACACAGAAGCCACGGAACCTGTTAGATTCACTTTCTTTTGGGTGGCATATCCCACCACGACCACTTCGTCGAGTTTCTTGGAGTCTTCTTCCAAAGTAACCTTAAAATTATTTTTGTTTCCTATTGGGAGGATGACATCCTTATATCCTAAGAAGCTAACGACCAACGTCTGTGAAGGTTGTGCCTTCAACTGAAAAGCACCGTCCATGTCGGTGATAGTTCCTTGTGTCGTACCTTGAATCACTACACTGGCTCCGATAATAGGTTCGCCTGATACATCGTACACTTTACCTGTCACTGTGTTTTCCTGTGCATATACTGCGAAAGAGAGCAGTATAAGAACGCCCGCTAAGAAAATGCGGAAAAAGTTTTGTTTTTGTCCGTTCATAAATTTAAAGTTTAAGCAAGTTAATAAGTTCTTTATTATCTATTTTCTTGTAACTAAGAATACTTTTATCGTTTTATTTCCATTGGTAATGGCGTACCCAGTCTACTTCCATCTCTACGGGTAAGTCGGCCGGATCTACCGTACCGACCCAACTTCCTCCTAACTGCATATCGATTAGCAAATATTGCGGGATATTAAAAGGAAACTGTCCTTCTTGTTCGGTTTCAATTCGAGGATAAACAAAGTTTCGTTTTCCGTTGACATGGAATACAAGACTGTCCGGCCAAAAATCCACTCCATATACATTGAAGTCTTCGGGATTAATGGGAATAGTGTTTCCGTGTTTCGGGTTGTTTTCTATTCCTAGTGTATAGGTATAGTGCGAGTGTACGGTTTGGTAGACAATAGAGTCATGGTTCAGACGTTCCATAATGTCCACTTCTCCTCCCATAGGCCATGAGTATTTGTCTGTTTCATAAGGCAATGTCCATATAGCAGGCCATGCTCCCTTTGCTCCGTGTAGTCTGGCACGTACTTCGATACGTCCTCCGTGGAAAGCACGTTTGTCTTTGGTCCATAATCCTCCGGTCAGGTATTGGGCTGCGTCTGCCTCTGTATTGTCATTGACGATTCCTTTCAAGATTAAAAGGCCGTTACGCATTTCATAACAACGGTCGTCAAAAGACTGGGTGTTTTGCCAATCAGGTTTGCCGCGAGGTATGCGGCTCCATACACTAGTGTCGGGCTCTGCACCGTCAAAGTTGTCTTCCCACACCAATTCCCATTTGGGAGTATGAGTGCAAGCAAATATGCTACATGCTGATAACAATAAAAGTATAACCTTTTTCATACGCTTAAATTTTGGTTCATAGAATTTACTTTAAAAATTAACATTGCAAACGTATTCTATTTCTTTTATAAATGACTCAGGAATCGTATAATTCGAGTCAAATCTTGTCTAAATAGGATGCTTTTGATGATTTTTTTTAGAAAAGGCCTCTCTTTTTTAATGGATAGTTGCTGAAAAAATGAGGTACAGATTTTTAGTGATGAGAAAAAAATGTATTTTTGCAGAAAATGAATTTATAATGTACCGTACCTTAATCATAATATTATTTCTGCTGGCAGGGGTAAAACTGCTTTCTTCTGAACACTGCATTAATTACTCATTCACCCAACTCTCCATAGAGCAAGGACTTTCTCAATCCACTGCCCAATCTATCTTATTGGACCATAAAGGTACTTTATGGATAGGTACCAAAAGCGGATTGAATAGCTATACTCAGGAAGGGATAAAGACTTACCTTCATCACTCGGGAGATCCTCATTCTCTTCCGAGTAACTATATTAATCATTTGACAGAGGATTCTTTAGGGAATTTCTGGATAGCGACTTCAAAGGGACTAGCTCTGTATGATGATGAACAAGACCAGTTTAACACTGTTAATTCCTCCATTATTTATTCATCTGTGGGGGTTGAAGGTGGTATGTGGTTTGGTAGCGAGAATGCCATTCATTGTTATGATTACAAAAGCAAAGAACTAAAAACGATTCATATCGAAAAAGAAGAAGGCAAAGGCATTAATCCGGTGGATTATAGGATTCAGAAAATGCTTTATTTGGAAGATGGCAAGATTCTGATAGGTACCCGGAAGAAAGGAATCTATTTATATGACTGTCGCATCCGGCAATTCACCCTTTTGATTCCAAGCAGTCAGAATCTGTTGACATCGTTATACGTAACAGCAGACCATCACATTTATACCGCTTTTTATGGAGATGGATTTTACTGTTATGACCGGACAGGAAAAATGCTGAAGCATTACACAAAAGAAAATTCCGGGTTGAAAAACAATTATGTGTTGGATATGGCGGAATATAATGGTAATATATGGCTGGCAACAGACGGGAGCGGAATCAATTTATTTACTCCCCGAACCTTTCAGTTTTCGCAATTACAACACATAGTGGGGGACTATTCTTCCTTACCGGTCAATTCCATAACCTTGTTGTACAAGGACATGAAAGATAATTTATGGGCTGGAAGTGTGCGTGGAGGGATATTCAGTATTAAAGAAACGTATATAAAGACTTATAAAGAAGCTATCTTGAACAATACCAACGGCCTTAGCGAGCAATCTGTGATTAGCCTTTATGAAGAAAAGGACGGCAAGGTATGGATTGGAACGGATGGAGGAGGAATTAATCTGTATGATCCGTCTACTGACAAGTTTATCCATTTCCCCTCTACTTATGGTGATAAAGTTGTTTCTATTGCCGAAGTGTCTGAGACTGAGTTAATGGTGTCTTTATATACCAAAGGAATTTTCCTGTTCAATAAGAAAACACATAAATACCGTCCTTTTACTATCGTTGACGAAGAAACTAATAAGAAAGAATGTTTTTACGGTTATCTTCCTCTGGCTAATCAGGTGGCGGACGGTAAGATATACATAATCAGTTGCGGCACTTATGTATACCACACGCATGACCATACATTTTCGAGGATGCAAACTGACCGTGATTATGATTTTTCCAATGATGCACTTTGCCTGTCATACTCCAATGATAGGTTTTCTCTGTTAAAGTGTGCTCATCAGGCCTTTTGGGTCGATCAGAAAAGTGATAGTATCCGGCTGTTGTTTGAGTTGGAGAAAGATGAACTTATTACTTCCATGTCTTACGATAACAATCGTATGATATGGACCAGCACTAACAAAGGACTTGGATTTTTTGATCTGGAAAGTCAAAAGTATCACCGTATCCGTACCAGACTTTTCAATGGTATTTCTTACCTTATTGCTGACGGAAAAGGACGTTTATGGATTTGTGCCCAAAATCATTTATATTCTTATATCATTAAAGAGAATAGATTTATTCTTTGGAACAGTTCGGATGGTTTCCCGCCTAACGAAATTTTGTTTGCGTACCAAAAGCAATCCAATAGGGATTATATTTATTTAGGAGGTTCGGAAGGGTTAGTTAAAATTAATACGGATATTCCTTATACCGAAACTCAAATTCCGGAAATATATCTGTCCGAAATTCTTTTTAATGGTAGCCCTTCTTTGAAGAAGGTAAAGGAAAACACAATAAAAATACCATGGAATTATAATTCTCTTTCTGTTCACTTCCGGATCAAGAACAGAGATGTGTTTCAGAAATACCTATTACAATATACTATTGAAGGCAGAGGTAAGCAGTCTATTGAAACTTATGATCCGGTGTTGAACTTGTCTTCTTTGTCGGCAGGCAATTATTCAATATGGGTTTCGTGCAATACAAAGAATGGAAACCGAACTCCGTCTAAACAATTGATACATATTATCGTCACTCCTCCTTGGTATAAAACAGTTTGGTTTATTGGTGTAGCTGCTGTGTTGTTTATTATTATGACTGCAAGCATAGGTTATATTCATTATCGTCGGAAAGAACGCAATATGAAAGGTAATGTAAACTATTTCCTGCAAGCCGTATTAAACGATATGCTCAGTAGTAAAGAAGAAAAACAGCGAGGTGAAGAAGATAACTTTGCAGAAACTCCTTTGTCTGATATCTCATCAAAAGAGGATGATAGCCGACTGGAGGAAACTGGGCAACAAACTCAAGCGAAAAACAGCAAGGAAGATGAAGAATTTCTCAATAAACTCAATATGCTTATCCATGAGAACATGGCGGGTGGAGAACTTTCTATTAAATTCCTGACGGACAAGTTGGCTATGAGCAGAGCTTCTTTATATAATAAGGTGAAGTTCCTGACCGGTTTGGGAGTTAATGATTATATTAATCGGTTGCGTATTGAGAAGTCGGTTTTTCTGCTTACAAATACTAATATGAACATTAATGAAATATCCTATGAGGTCGGTTTTTCTTATCCTCGGTATTTTAGTACTTCCTTTAAGCAGATCAAGGGAATGACACCTACTCGATTTAAGGAGGAGAATAAGAAGAACTGATTACTGTTTTGTGCTGTCTTTGTTTGTTGGAATAAAGAGGTGTGGTTGCTGTTTTCCTTGTTAAAATCCCGTTCCTGCCTCATTTTCTTTAAACTTCTGTGAACAAAATCCGGATTAGTCTGTTTTTTATTATGCAAATCGCCTGATAAAGCTTCTTATGGGTATGCGAATATAGATAAGTCAAGCAAGATATGCCTCCCCGGCATAACAGGAAGATTGCATAGTAGTTTTGTCGTGTTTTATTTTGTGTTTGTGTTGTGACGGTGCTGCGATGTGAATCGAGGTACCGTTTTTTATTATGGATAGGTATAACCGGAGATTATCCGGTATAAAAAAATACTGTGAACCGGTTTGATGAAAAATGGCTTCCTTTGCAGAGTAATAAACAGAGTAATAAATTCAGTATCACTAAAATCTAGTAATTTATGTTCAACGAAAAAAGAAGCAGCATGTTGCACGGTGTCTTGTTGATAGCACTATTCTCTTGTGCGGCGTTTTACATTGGTGAGATGTCTTTCGTGAGAAGTCTCTCTTTCAGTCCGATGATTGTAGGTATCATTTTGGGTATGCTTTATGCTAACAGCTTGCGGAATAATCTTCCCGAAACTTGGGTGCCGGGCATACAGTTCTGTTCGAAAAAGATTCTGCGTATCGGTATTATCCTCTATGGTTTCAGATTGACTTTCCAGGATGTGCTGGCTATCGGATTGCCTGCTATGTTGATTGACGTTATTATTGTGGTGGTGACTATTTGTGGTGGTATTTATCTCGGTAAGTTATTGAAAATGGACAGGGGTATTGCGTTGCTCACTTCTATCGGAAGTGGTATTTGCGGGGCTGCCGCCATTCTCGGTGCGGAGTCTACTATTAAAGCAAAACCTTATAAGACGGCAGTGTCCGTTTCTACCGTGGTAATCTTCGGTACTATCTCTATGTTTTTATATCCTTTCCTCTACCGTAATGGAATTTGTGCGCTCACTCCCGACCAAATGGGAATCTATACAGGTTCTACTCTTCATGAAGTGGCTCATGTGGTGGGAGCGGGTGACGCAATGGGAAACGGTATTTCGGATTCGGCAATAATAGTGAAGATGATTCGGGTGATGATGCTGGTTCCGGTGCTTTTGATTACTACTTATATGGTGGCAAGAGCGAGAAAGAAACAAGTACAGAAAGGGCAGAAATTTCAGAAGATTGCCATTCCCTGGTTTGCAATCGGCTTTATGGGAGTTATCGCTTTTAACTCTTTTGATTTGCTGCCTGCGCAGTTGGTTGCGGGGATCAATACACTGGATACTTTCCTGCTGACAATGGCTATGACTGCACTTGGGACAGAAACAAGCATTGACAAGTTCAGAAAAGCGGGGGCGAAACCTTTTGTACTGGCGTTTCTTCTTTATATTTGGCTGGTAGTAGGCGGTTATTTCCTGGTGAAGTATCTCACTCCTTATTTAATGTAATAAAAAACGGACTTACGTAGACTCTCAGAATGACATTCTTCAGAATTTGTGTAAGTCCGTTTTGGGTGGTGGTACTTTGACAAGTACCTATCTAGTTGTTATAAGGGCATATTTCCATGCTTTTTAGGTGGATTCGTCTGCATCTTGTTTTCTGTCATTTCCAATGCCTGAATCAGACGTTTACGGGTTTGTCTCGGATAGATGATTTCGTCGATGAATCCCAGCTCGGCAGCCTGATACGGAGTGGCGAACTTTTCCTTGTAGGCTTCCAGTTCTTTCGCCTTAGTCTCTGAATCCGCTTTGCGGAACAGGATATTTACCGCGCCTTCTGCCCCCATTACTGCGATTTCCGCGCTTGGATAGGCAAAGTTTACGTCTGCGCCTGTCTGCTTGGAGTTCATCACAATGTATGCACCGCCGTAAGCCTTACGGGTGATAACGGTCAGTTTGGGAACGGTAGCTTCCGCGAATGCATAAACGATTTTCGCGCCGTGGCGGATGATACCGTTATTTTCCTGCGTGTATCCCGGAAGGAAGCCCGGAACATCTTCGAAAGTAATCAACGGAATGTTGAAACAGTCGCAGAAACGGATGAAACGGCTCGCCTTGTCGCTGGCATCAATATCGAGCACTCCGGCAAGGTAGGCAGGCTGATTGGCGACGATACCTACCGAACGACCTGCCAGACGTGCAAAACCAATGAGGATATTCTTGGCAAAATTCGGCATAACTTCAAAGAAATAGCCGTTGTCTACCACTCGCTCGATGATATCTTTCATATCATAAGGAACATTCGGGTCTGCCGGAACGATAGTGTCCAAAACGGCGTCTTCACGGTTGGTTTCATCCGTGCAGTTCTGCTTTTTAGTTTCGTCCATATTATTCTGCGGCAGGAACGAAAGCAGTTCGCGGATACTCATCAACAGTTCTTCTTCGGTGTTACACATAAAATGAGTCACTCCGCTTTTGCTGCTGTGAGTCATGGCACCACCCAGTTCTTCCTTGCTTACTTCCTCGTGGATAACGGTCTTCACTACGTCAGGCCCCGTCACAAACATGTGGCTCTTTTCTTTCACCATAAAGATAAAGTCCGTGAGGGCGGGAGAGTAGCAGGCACCACCGGCACAGGGACCGAGAATGGCGGAGATTTGAGGAATCACGCCGCTTGCCATTGTGTTCTGATAAAAAATGTCGGCATATCCCGAAAGGCTTTCAATACCTTCCTGTATGCGTGCACCGCCTGAATCGTTCAATGCGATAATCGGAGCACCGTTCTTTAAAGCCAACTGTTGCACCTTCACAATCTTTTTCGCGTTGGAAGCGGACAGTGAACCGCCGTAAACGGTGAAGTCATAGGCGTAAACGAATACCTGGCGACCGTCAATCTTTCCGTAGCCGGATACGATACCGTCTCCCGGAATCTTGTTCTTGTCCATGCCGTAGTTAGTGCAACGGTGAACCATTAGTTTGTCCAGTTCAACAAATGTCCCTTTATCGAGCAACATCTCGATACGTTCGCGTGCAGTCATCTTGCCGCTTTCGTGTTGTTTCTCTATCTTCTCAACGCCCCCGCCGAGGGAAGCGATGCGGTCACGTTCCCGGAACGTGGCATATGCTTTGTTTATTTCTTCCATGATGCAATCCGTTTTTTAGTGTTATGCAATCGGTTCTAATGTTATTAATGTCTGGTCACCGGTGATGTTATCGCCTTCCTGAACCAGAATTTCTTTGATACGGCAATCCGAAGTCACTTTATAGTTGCTCTGCATCTTCATGGCTTCGATAACGATAGCGGTGTCTCCCGCTTTTACTTCCTGTCCTGCCGTTACGGGAATTTTTACTACTTTTCCCGGCATGGGAGAAGTGATGCGGTCGTTCTGTTCGTCCTCGCCTTTTTTGCGCATACGCAGGTACTTCGCTTGGCTGTCTACGATTTCAACATTGAAACTGCTGTAATGCGTGTTCACTTTATAGCTTTTCCCGTTCTCCTTGCGGATGAGCTGCGCGTTTGCGCTGCGACCGTCCATAAGGATGTTGCAGGTTCCGTTTTCTGCCATTACCACGTCCGCTTCAAACGGCTTTCCGTCAATGGTAAGTACCACTTTATTATCTTCCTTGCTGACCAGTTCCACTTCGGCCACCCGGTCACCTATATGAATTTCCATAATTAACTGCTTTTTTTAATTAGATACGAAGTACGCCTTTATGCAATCCGAATTCTTTCCATTTGCTGATAGGACGGTTGTCGGTAGCGTCGCCGCTGTTCTCTTCAAGATTCATCAGATAATCCATGTAGGCGGCAATCAGTGCAATATTCTCGGCACGTTCGCTGGTTCGCATGATACACTGATGCAGGTGTTCGCCGTTCTTGGCGATGAATCCGGTATCATAATGACCTTCTACGAAATCGGGCGTATCCATAATAGCACGCAGGTAACTGATATTATTCTTGACTCCGGTCAGCTTGTACTCATGAAGCACGCGACGCATCCGTTCGATAGCATATTCGCGGTTAGTTGCCCACACAATCAGTTTGCCAATCATCGGGTCATAATAGATCGGAATCTCGTATCCTTCGTACACATAGCTGTCGATACGCACTCCGATACCGTTCGGTTCTGTAATCTGCTTGATGATTCCCGGACTCGGCATGAAATTCATTTCTGTATCTTCGGCACAGATACGGCATTCGATAGCGTGTCCGCGCTGTTTGATATCTTCCTGTTTCAGTTGGAGAACTTGTCCGTCGGCTACCTTAATCTGCTCTTTTACGAGGTCTACGCCGATTACTTCTTCCGTAATGGGATGTTCCACTTGCAAACGGGTGTTCATTTCCAGGAAATAGAAATGACGATGCTTATCCACCAGAAATTCGATAGTACCTGCACCCGAATAGTTCACTGCTTTGGCGGCAGCTACAGCCTTCTCTCCCATCTCTCTGCGTAATTCCGGAGTGAGGAAGGGAGACGGACTTTCCTCCACAATCTTTTGATTTCTACGCTGAACAGAACATTCGCGATCAAATAAATGAATCACATTGCCATGATTATCACCCAATACCTGAAATTCAATATGATGGGGTTCCTCCACAAATTTCTCCAGATATACCGTATCGTCACCAAAAGCAGACATAGACTCCGAACGGGCGGTATTATAAGCCTCAACTACTTCATCCTCACTATGTATCAGTCGCATACCTTTTCCGCCACCACCCATAGAGGCTTTCAGCATCACGGGATAGCCGATCTTATTACATATCATCACAGCCTCCCCGGCACTCTGCAAGGGTTGTTCCGTACCGGGAACTACCGGTACTCCGGCTGCAATCATGTGTTTACGGGCTGAGATTTTATCGCCCATCGCTTCCATTGTTTCGGCAGAGGGCCCGATAAAAATAATGCCTTCTTCTTTGCAACGACGGGCAAAGTCGGCATTTTCAGATAAGAAACCATATCCGGGATGGATGGCATCCGCTTCATGCTGCCGGGCAGCACGAATTATATTCTCTATATTCAAATAACTGTCTCTGGAAGCTGCCGGACCTATCAGACAGGCTTCATCGGCATACATGACGTGTTTTGCTGCACGGTCCGCTTCCGAATAGACAGCTACTGTACGTATTCCCATCTCTTTGCAGGAACGCATTACACGTACAGCAATCTCGCCTCTATTGGCAATCAATACTTTTTTTATCATTGTTCTTCTGTTTATCACAAAGGGGTGCATCACATACATCCATAACGATACCCTCTTTGACTGCCGTCAGACAGTCATGACATAAACAGCCCGGGTAATTCTTTTGCAAATAAGCACGTTGCTGCTCATTCAGTCGTACCGTAGCGCAATGGCATGACAAAATCCGATCGTGCATACACTCAAAGGTTGCACCACAACGCGGACATACCTTTTTCATAGGCATCCCTTTCGCATTAATTAAATTAAAACAATTATACGTTCGTACTGTTCCCCTAATCCCACGAGTAGCAACAGACTTTAACGAATGGCAGGTCTTCTGACTGACTCCCTTTCTGATTCCTTCCCGGCCT
>OLIX01002316.1_pt1 | contig 14360 bp, 9 predicted proteins | sample 1601331 | NCBI WGS metagenome assembly OLIX01 (sample SAMEA2452120, study PRJEB22498) | human gut metagenome | biome: human feces; feature: human gut; material: feces | place: Australia | collected 2012 | reverse complement strand
AATCCCCATGCCGAAGGCAATCGTCGCCACCAGCACGTCCGCCGTACCTGCCAGAAACTCATCCTGAACCAGCCCCCTCGTCTCCGGGGGCATGCCCGCATGATAAGACTTGACGGAGAAACCGGCTTTTCCCAATTCGTAGGAAAGGTTTTCCGCATCTTTGCGGGTCCGCGTGTACACCACGGCAGGACGGCGGCCTCCCTCTTTCAACAATTCAACCAGCCGCGCGGTTTTATCCTGATCCTTCAACGTTTCCACCTGGCGGAAGATATTCGCACGGTACGGCGCAGCCCGGAAAATACATTCATCGCTCACGCCAAACAGGCCGGCCAGATCGCGGCACACCCGCTCCGTAGCCGTGGCCGTCAACGCCATGACGCTGCGGAACCCGTGCTTTCTGAAAAAAACGGGCAGCCCCAGATAATCCGGACGGAAACTGTGCCCCCATTCCGAAAGGCAATGAGCCTCATCCACCACGAACAAGCCGGGGGGAACAAGCTCCATGACCTGCTGAATCCACGGGGATTCCAGAGACTCCGGAGCGGCAAACAGAAGGCGGACGCCTCCGGACTTCAATCTGTCCATCAGGGCGACTTTATCTTCTTCCGCCAGGGTCGAATCATACCTGGCGGCGGCCACGCCCAGTTTTTCCAGCCCCGCCACCTGGTCGCGCATCAGGGCAATCAACGGAGAAACCACAACCGTCAGCCCATTTCCCAGAACCGCCGGAATCTGATAACAAAGGCTCTTGCCGGAACCCGTAGGCAAAATACCGATGCAGGAACGGCCCTCCAGCGCGCACTCCACCAGCTCCCTCTGCATGGGACGGAACCGCTCCTTGCCGAACAAACGCAGCGTGTCTTCCAGAGTAGAGGAAAGCATGGGGCAAGAATACCATAACGCAGAATCCCGGCAAAAGGAATCCTATGACATTGACACGGCGCCGTCATCCTATATCCTCCAGGCAATATGAGACCCTTGGAAACCATCATCGCCGGAACTCTGGCCCTGCTGGCGGCAGTTCCCCTCTCAGCTCAAACCAAGGCTGAGGAAAATAAAAAACCGAATATCCTCTTTATCATTACGGACGACCACGCCTACCAGACGCTGGGCACCGGCAATAATGATTCCCCCGTGGCCCTGCCCAACTTCAACAAACTGGGACGCCAAGGCATGGTTTTTGACCGCAGCTACTGCGCCAACTCCCTGTGCGGCCCCTCCCGCGCCTGCATCCTGACCGGCAGGCATTCCCACATGAACGGCTTTGTCTTCAACGGACAAAGACCGCTGGACGGCTCCCAGCCCACTTACCCGAAAATGCTGCAGAAAGCCGGATACCAGACGGGCCTTTTCGGCAAATGGCACCTGGAATCGGACCCCACCGGGTTCGACACGTGGGAAATCTTCCCCGGCCAGGGCAGCTACTACAATCCGGACTTTATCAGCCTCAAGCCGGACGGAAAACGCCAGACAAAGCGTTTTCCCGGATATGCCACGGACGTGGTCACGGACAAATCCATCCAGTGGCTGGAAAACCGGGACAAGAATAAGCCTTTCCTGCTCGTTGTGGGCCACAAGGCTCCCCACCGCGCCTGGTGCCCTGCTCTGCGCCACCTGGGCAAGGTGGACACTTCCAGCATGACGCCGCCCGCCAACTTCCATGACGACTATGCCAACCGTCCGGAATTCCTGAAGAAAAACCAGCAGACAGTCGCCAATCACATGGCGATTTATTCCGACCTCAAAGTGCTTAAGGACCAGGTTCCGGAAGAAATGCGCAAAAGCATCGTTTCCCCCGGTTACGGCTGGGACCTGGGCGAGTTGAACCGCATGACTCCGGAAGAAAAGAAAACCTGGACGGACTATTACGCCAAGCGCACCAAATCCCTGGTGGACGGCATGAAATCCGGAAAACTGAAGGACCCGAAAGCGTTTGCGGAATGGAAGTGGCATGCCTACATGGAGGATTATCTGGGATGCCTTCTGTCCGTGGACGACAGCATCGGCCGCCTTATGGAATATCTGGACAAAGAGGGGATTGCGAAAGACACGCTGGTCATCTACTGCGGAGACCAGGGGTTCTACATGGGAGAACACGGCATGTACGACAAGCGCTGGATTTTTGAAGAATCCCTCCGCATGCCCCTCATCATGAGATGGCCCGGCAAAATTCCCGCGGGCATCCGCAACAACACCATGGTGCAGAATATCGACTACGCTCCCACCATCGTTTCTGCGGCAGGGGCGGACACCCCGGAAAACATGAATACCTTCCAGGGCGTATCCCTGCTTCCCACCGCTTTCACGGGCAAAACTCCCGACAACTGGAGGGATGCCATTTACTACTGTTTTTACGAAAATCCCGGCGAACACAACGCCCCGCGCCACGACGGCATCCGGACGGACCGCTACACGCTTTCCTACATCTGGACCAGCGGCGAATGGATGCTCTTTGACATGAAAAAGGATCCCATGCAAATGAAAAACGTCATTGACGATCCTGCCTACAAGACTACGGTGGAACAGCTCAAGAAGCGTTACCACGAACTGCGCAAAACCTATAAAGTTCCGGAAAACAGCCCCGGAGGCAAAGGAACGCCTATCCCCAAATTCGACGCTTCCTGGTAAAAGCCACACGGGAAACTACCTTTCCAAGCGCCGGTTTTTCCGGCGCTTTTTTATTTTCGTCCATAGCAGGCCGGAGAAATCCGTCACGGAGGCCGAAACAGGCAAACTCCCCTTCCGCACACAACCGTCCATCAACCGTAAAACCCGCGGAGGGGTCTCAAGCCCGCCAGCTTCATCAATTTATTCATGGCTTTTTCATACAGGAAAAACGCCTGTTGCATGCAGCAAAGCACGGGCATTAAGGGATGCTCCGCTTTCTTTGCGCCAAGCTCTTCCAAAAACCAGTCCGGGTCTTTGTCGTCAAAACCGGGATGCCGCTCAAACGCCCGGCGGCCTTCCAGATGAATGACGCCCTTCCCGGAATACAGGCAGTCCAGATGATGTTGCGCCGCCACGAGAGACAGCAGCGTCTGATCGTGCGTATGAGCTACAAAATTATCGCGGCAACGGCTCTCTTCTTCCGTAGTGGCAGAAGACACCAATTTGAACTGACGGCACAAATCCATCCATTCACGGAGAATTCGGAGGCTTTGTTCCGATTTTTTCAAGAAAAGGAAGGAGCCCTGAATCAGGGGAGCCTGTTCAAAAGACCCGCTATCCAGCTTCAATTCATCAAAAACGCTCTGCTTGCACCACCGCGTAAGGCCTCCCGTATAATAGGAAATATTCACGCCCGGCATCATATCCTGCCCCTTCTCCCGGAGCCATTGGACAAACGGCTCCAAGGAATGATGGAAAAGCCTCCCCGGCGGGCGCCCCGCATCCGTATAAAGCAGGTAATCCCCTTCCTCCAAATGTTCCAGCTCCTTGAGAATGATGAAGGGTTTCCATACCCAAAACCCGGCACCCTGTAAATTCGGGTCAAACCATGGAATAGCCTCCCTGATTCCTTCCCTTTCCAGGCGATTAAGATTCCAACAGGACAACTCCACTGAAGAATCTGCCAGCCTCAGGCTCATCATCTGCATCCATTGCCGCAAATGATAGCCGCGGGTCGCGAAAGAACAATAACGGATAGCCATACTCCCAGATTCCGGTGGAAACCATGTCCCTAAAAACGGGAACACATCTTCTGCGTCCGTACCTATAACGAGTTGTAAATCCGCTGTCAATGGAAAACTTTAACGGAGAATCATCTCCGTGCATGGAACCACGGATTGAAACAGGATTTTTTTAATTACCAAAAAACCATTCAACACGATAAGTTATTTATAGTTATTTTTTTATAACTATATCCAAACTTTTTTAAAAACAGGCGGATTTACAATCCCCCGTTCAAATACACCACAATGTCCAGAATTTGACTTATCCCCGTGTCATCTGCTCCGCAGCCAGCCTTTTATCCAAATCAAGGGCCGCCCCCATGGCCGCATCCATATTGTAGTATTCCCACTCCGCAAAACGGCCTAATAGATAAATGCCTTTCGGTTCCAGGCACTCCTTTAGTTCCCGTATGAGGGTTCGGCTGGAAACATCCTGAACGGGATAGGTATATTCTTCCCAGTGATGGGCCAGATACACAGGGGAAAAGGGAATAAGCTCCAGCTGGCGCCTGATTTCCCCTTCCGTCATTTGCTCGGAAAATTCAATAGTCGCGGTGGTGATGTCCCCGTTATTATTATTTCTGGAAAAATTCCCCGTGCAAATGATCCGGTGAGAACGGTGGGATGGAGAGGGCATGTAAATCCAGCTGTAATCATTGGGGGAAATCCGGCAAAGCACGGAAGTGGTTCCGTGAAAGCGCAATTCTGAAATCCGGGGGAAAAACGGGCGCAATTCATCCATGCAGGGAAAACAATCCCCAAGCTGCCTGACATTCCCCGTAAAGACAACTCTGTCAAACAATTCTCCCTGTACGAGCCATTTCCCGTCCTTCGGGAGGATATTTACAGCTTCCTGCCGATACCTGACCTTGAGGCCGCGAGCCAGCGTATCCGCCAGAAACTGGGAACCGCCGTTTTTCGCATAAAAGAAAGAACTGTGCACCATGGCGCTTTCATTGATGTGCCCAATATTGTTCAACAGGATTTCCGCCACGCTCGGCATGGGAAGCTTGTCTTCCAGCCAATCCATGGCAATTTGGCTGATATCCTGCCTCCACACTTTGTTATTGTACGGCGTGAAATAAAGGCTGTTCAGGGTTTTTCCGAAACGGTTCAGAAAAAACTCACCCAGGGAGCGGGGCTCCGCGGGAGGATTCCTGTAAAGTTCCAGCAGCTCATGGACGATGGAGGAACGGACGGCCTCGGGAAACTGGTCGAGGTGGTTCTCAATGGGATAATCCACCACAGCCCCGCCCTCCAGGGAAATAACAGCCCGTCTCCGGGCGGAAACAAAATCGCGCTCCCTGTCAAACCGGGACCAAAACCAGTCCAGCACTTCCTGCCGCCGGGAATTGAACACATGGCCTCCCACACGATGATACAGGTTCCCCTGTACTTCCGTGCATTTAATCAGGCCGCCGGGCCGGGAGTCCCTCTCATAAACGACTGCCTCATGCCCTTTCTTCAGCAACATTCCGGCCATGGACAATCCGGAAACCCCGGCTCCGATCACAGCATATTTCATCATGGGATAAAAAAACAATTTATGGACGCCACTATCTGGCGAAACGGGACAATTTCACGGGATGGAGATACAGGTATTCCTCCGGAAAGGAGGCAAGCAGCTTGCCGAGGTCTCCTCCGGAAGAGGACACGAACCCGTCAATGACGGCATTCATGGCTTCAAAGTGTTCCGGATCCTGGGGAAACCAGACGTTTCCCGACTTGTACTGCGTGTCCTCCAGCGTAGACAGCTTTGTTCCGGGAAGAAGCTGCAACGCCGTGGGAATGGCCAGCTCCACAAACATGTTCCATGCGGAGAACACTTCAAGGATACGGCAGAAATCGTCTAATTTCCCTTTCGGAATGCAGACAATGTCCGAATATCCGAAAACGACAGGATAGGAATACCGGTATTTTTTAATCCGGTGCTTCCAGTAATTCAGCAGATGCCATACCCTGCCCTTCAACACTTTCCAATTCGCATGAATCCCCCCGGGGCTCCATTTGGGCAGAAACATGCGTACGCGCGACAATTCATCATGCCGCATGAGGTTCCTGGATTTTAAAATCCGCCTGGCCTCCTCATAGGACGGAACGTTCCTGTTGACGCTTTCCGCATCAATACCGGGAGGGGTTATGGAAAAATGGTGGGCTTCCGCCGTTCCCCGGTAACACACCGGCAGAGAAACGTCCACAAAACCGTCAAGGTAACACGTATCCTCCCCATGGATTCCCAGCAGGGACGGCGTTGAAAATTCGTCAAACCTGGGATTTAAAAGAAGATCGTCTCCGATGATAAGAAAATAATCGCCCTCCAACTGCCTGATTCTTTCCCTGGACTGCAAAATATAATTATAGAACTGGAAAGAATTCCCGAAGACGGAACATACGTCAGGGGCATCTCCCTTGTAGTAGGGCATTAATTGAAGCAACCCGGAAAAGCGTCTTGAATAAAGCTCTCTGATTACCGGAATGTTACGTTCATACTGATGGTTGAACAATACAACAAGAGACGTTTTCCGGGAAGAAGTATCCATGGCCGTTTGATGTTGAGAAACAAACCGTACCCTTCAACATAAATTATTGAAAAAAAGGGATTTGCTCTCTGAGTGCACGCACAGTAAAAAGAGCGCGGGGCATATTACACGGATTCCAAATCCGGAGTCAAGGTTAAATTTTGAAAGAAAGGAACTTCTGAAAATAAGCTTCCCCAATGACCGGAATCTTCCGTCTTCATGATTCCATCCGGGTAACCCCATCAATTCCCATTCCGGCAGAAACATCCATACCTGCCAGAAAGTCCGTATTTCAAAGAAAATTATGGGACCTACATACTTGACTAACCATCCAATATACCTTCTTCCCAATAAATAAAAAAGGCGAAGGTAACCGTAAATTACCTTCGCCTTGACAATCCAAATTACCCTATTGGGTATACTTGGATAGGCGTTGTGTCAGGCGTTAACCTGATAAAATATACATTTGCTTTTTGCAAATAGTATACCGCCCTCCAACCTAAGGGCGTCATTATGTATACTCTCGTATTCATAAAATTATTATGGGAATGGTAGGTGGAGCTCTACCATTCCTTTTTTCTATCATCATTTTCATTTTTTAATATTTTTAAACAAATTCATCCGGCAAGCATACCATATATTTTGTTTTTGTCACCAATTTTTTTAAAGTTTAACCATCGTTAAACCCAATGATGGTTAATTTAATCCTCATTAATTTTTATATCATTCAATTTTAAGGACAATTTTCTACTTGTCCCATATGGGTAAGAAAATTGTATACCAACTAAACCATCAAAATAATTCTCAATACGTTGAAAATAAACGCATACGAACTAATAAAAACACGACAAAATTTCCCTATCAATCAAGCGATGATATGGGAAACAATAAAACCAAATATACTTCCTTATATGAGTTCTTCTCCAAATTCCCTAATGAGGAATCTGCCCGGAAGTATTTTGAGTTAAAAAGATGGAATGGTCATGTCCGTTGTCCCCACTGTGGTAGACATAACATTACCGAATGTAAGGATCAAAAACCGATGCCCTATCGCTGTAGGGATTGTAGAAAGTTCTTCAGCGTCAGATTTGGTACAATTTTAGAGGAATCCAAATTGCCTCTTCACAAATGGTTGATGTGTATGTACCTGTTGGCAACTTCCAGAAAAGGTATTTCCTCAATCCAGGTTTCCAAGGAATTGGGAATCACTCAGAAGTCTGCCTGGTTCCTCTGTCACAGAATAAGGGAAGTTTGGATGAAGGATAAAAAGGAGAAGTTGGATGGTATTGTGGAAGTAGACGAAACCTTTATTGGAGGTAAGGAATCCAACAAACACTTTTCCAAGAAGCTGAACAAGGGAAGAGGCTCGGTCGGTAAATTGATTGTAATTGGAGCCAAACAGAGGAACGGAAAGGTGATCGTCAAACATATCAACGATACATCCGCTTACAATTTACAGGGATTTATCGGAAAACATGTTGATAAAAATTCCAATGTGTTTACCGACGAGTTCAAGTCTTACAAGGGATTGACTGGTTTTGTTCATGAGTTCGTCAATCACTCAGGGAAACAATACGTCAATGGTAATGTACATACTAATTCCATTGAAAGCTTCTGGTCTCTACTGAAGAGAGGTTACTATGGCGTTTACCATTACATGTCTCCAAAACATTTGAAGAGGTATATCCATGAGTTTGCCTACAGGCATAATACTTCCAAGGTTGGGACAATGGATTTTATAGGAGATACGATTACCAAAATGGTTGGTAGAAGGTTGATGTACTGTGATTTGGTGAAATAAGTTTGAAAAAGAGTAATAAATATAAATTTATGAATGAAGATGAATTACAATATGAATTAGGTTTACAAGAAGAAGAGGAAGATAGGATAAGTCAAATACCTATTTCAATGTGGAGAAAGAAAATATTACTCTTTGTATCTAAACTATTGAATGTACGAGACATTTATCCCTATAGATGGAATTGTAAAGGAATCAATTATGATTTAATAAACGGAAAACTTATTAAGAAGTAATCCATATACGAAGATTTTTATCATAATTGAATTTTTTATTTTTAACCTTTCCTACAAAGGTAATTTGTCCTTTTTCAATTTTAAAAACAAGAAGTCTATCTGCATTAATCATATCACAATGAACTATTAATTCATTACAGAGATTTTTTAACAATTTACTTGATTGAACTATCAATGTTGATGTTGTATCATTATCATCTTGATAAATATCTTTTTCATCAAAGTAATCTATCAGAGCCTGACGTCGTTCTGTATCTAATGGTTTACCTTTTACTTCTTTAGTTGAAAACTTATAGGTAATAATGTATTTGTTCATTTGTTATAAAAATAGTTTAAATTAGTAATTTTGACCAATTTTTGAAACTTCCTTGGTAATCTCTACAGGATCAATCTCAAGTACTTTACAGATCAAAAGGACTTTAGTAAATGTCAAAAATCTTTCCCCTGGCTCATATTTGGAAACGAATGACCGAGGAACCCATATGTCAGGCGACTTTACTCGGCAGAATCTTTCATCACATCATCCAGAAGAGTATGAACATCTATCTGGAGACTTTTACAGATGTTAATGACCTCAGTGAAGGTAAGATACCTTTCTCCTACCTCATATTTGTTGACGAAAGTATGAGGAGTATTCAGAAGTTTTCCTAACTCACGTTGAGTCAATTTTAACTCCAAACGTTTTTCTTTTAGTATATTACGGAGATTTTTCTCTTCAATACTATTCCTGTTCCTCATTTTGGAACAATAACAGAGAACGAGATTGTACCAAATTCGGGTACAAAAATGTTTACAAGGCATCCCCAATTCGGTAATAGATTCTCAATGTTCCTAAAATGGGAACAAACTTAGATAAGAACTATGAAGACATTATTACTTGGAACAGTCCTGGCATCCTTGGTACTGCTTGCCTCATGCAGCAAGTCATCATCCAATGGAGATGGAAACAATTCAGAAGCTCCAGAAACATTGGATGGAACATCCTTGGTTGGTGAATTGTATGTAGATTATCAGGAAGGAGATGGTTTTGAGTTGGAAGCCAAAGATCTTACCTTCTCGGGAAATGTGGTTTCATTCAATACAGCAACTTATCCTGGTACTGATACATTAGTATGGGAAAATGTTACTGGTACCTATACCTTCGAAAAAACAGGGATTAATACTGGGAAGCTTTCTGTGGAAAGTAATCCTGTGAGCTATAAGTTGGATATGACATTTACCAACAATCAAGTACAAAGCTATGGAATAATGATTGAAAGTAATACGAGATTAGAATTTCCCGCAAAAGGAACATTTAATAAGAGATAATTTATTATAAATGTATTATAAAAACGCTGACTAGGTATTCTAGTCAGCGTTTTTGTTTAAGCTGTTCACCTTCAGACGAAAAGGAAATGACGAAAATATTTTAAAATAATATGGTTAGTCAAGTATGTAGGTCCCAAAATTATTGATCATCAGTTTTATTTCCTTTCTGCGAAGAGGCTCTCCTGTCATGCAGAAACAACCGCACGCAATCTCTTTTTAATTACAGCGGATTTGGAATTCCCCAATCGAATTTGGAATTCGTTATTTTTAGACAGTTTAAAAAAACTTAAACTGTTTATTCGATTTCATGATTTCAGCCATTCTTCTTTGTTACAATCAGAAACGTTTTATCAAGGAACAGTTCCGGGCTATTTTAAAACAGGATTATCCAGGAGAATGGGAAATAATTATTTCGGACGATTTTTCTCAGGACGGTTCTTTTGAATGCCTGGAAGAAATGGTGGAAAAAGAGGGAGAAGGACGGCGTATTATTCTCCACCGTAACGAAAGCAACCGGGGAATTGCAGGGAATTTGCAATGTGCCGTTCATTTGTCCCGGGGGGAATGGATTATCAAGTTTGACGGCGATGACATCGCACGGGAAGACAGGATCTCCTCGTTGGCATCTCTGGCGGAAAAATATCCCGGTCATCTGGTTTACTGCCATTCTTATAATGAAATCGATGAAGATGGACAACCCGCTTATGGACGCATGTTGCCAGATTCAGATTCCGTCGTCGTCAAACCCTACAGGGAATGTATTTTTGACATTTCCCATGTTTACAGCTGTTTTGGCGGAAATGCCATGTACCACAGGTCTTTGTTCAGCGACTTCGAATATTTGCCTTCAGGGCCCGGCATTGCGGACGATACAATGCTGTCCATGCGCGCCTATTTGAAAAAATCAGGCATGGTCGCATCCGGCAAACGGTGTTCGTACTATCGGAGACACAACAGTAATATCTGCAATTTTAAGAGCGGGAACCCCAGGACAATCCTGATCAAGAGATCGGAATTCCTGATAACAACCTGGATAATGATCATGAAAGAGGTATACGGAAAGCATAAGTCCGGGGAAATAACATACCAGGCCGCCGATCGCCTGATGAGGCTGATTCAGGCGGAACAGAGAAGGCTCCTGCTCTTCCCCTATGCTTCATTCGATAACAGCCTTCTTACCAAACTCAAATGGTTTTGGAACATTCTGCAATGCAGGCCGAGGCTCTGGCTGGTCAGCATTCCAAGATTGCTCCCGTTTTGCCTGCTGCAAAGGTATTTGAACATTAAAGACCGGATAAAAAGTCTTCCTTTTTTTCACTAACAGCAGGGAACCTGCATAAAAAACAGGAAAAAAAATAAACGTACCGTCATCCTGCTTCCCTCCATCATCGGGAAAACAAAAAAGCCGTTCCGCCGGACAGGCCTGCGCGGAACGGCCAGGAAAAGAAAACCTTGACAAGGTTAATACCTGTAAAAGTCCGGCTTGTAAGGACCTTCCACCGGAACGCCGATGTAGTCCGCCTGCTCCGGACGCAGGACAGTCAGCTTGCACCCTATCTTGGCGAGGTGCAGCCGCGCCACTTCCTCATCCAGCACCTTGGGCAGCACTTCCACGCCCACGGAACGGTCTTTACGGGTATTCCACAGTTCCAGCTGGGCCAGCACCTGGTTGGCGAAGCTGTTGGACATCACGAAGCTGGGATGACCCGTAGCGCAGCCCAGGTTGACCAGGCGGCCTTCCGCCAGAAGATACAGGCTGTTGCCGGACGGGAACGTGTATCGGTCCACCTGCGGCTTGATGTTAAGATGCCTGATGCCGGGATACGTCTGGAGCTTGTGTACCTGGATTTCATTGTCGAAGTGGCCGATGTTGCAGACAATGGCCTGGTCCTTCATTTTTTCCATGTGTTCGATGCGGATGATGTTGCAGTTTCCCGTAGTGGTCACGTAAATATCCGCCCAGCCCAGCGTGTCTTCCACCGTCAGTACGCGGTAACCTTCCATGGCTGCCTGAAGAGCGCAGATGGGGTCTATTTCCGTCACGACCACCTGGGCTCCCATGCCGCGCAGGGACTGGGCGCAGCCTTTGCCTACGTCCCCGTAGCCGCAGACGACGGCCACCTTTCCGGCAACCATCACGTCCGTGGCCCGCTTGATGCCGTCCACAAGGGACTCACGGCAGCCGTACAGGTTGTCAAACTTGGACTTGGTTACGGAATCGTTTACGTTGATGGCCGGAATCAGCAGACGGCCGGCGGCCTGCATCTGGTACAGGCGGTGCACGCCGGTGGTCGTTTCCTCGGAAACGCCCTTCAGCTCGGGAAGCCAGCGATGGAAAATGCCCGGAGTCGCCGCGGCAATTTTTTTCAACAGGGCCTTGACGACTTCCTCTTCTTCCGATTCCGACGGGGTATCCACCCAGTCAGAGCCTTCCTCCATTTCATACCCGCGGTGGATAAGCAGGGTAGCGTCTCCGCCGTCGTCCACAATCAGCTGCGGCCCCAGCCCGTCCGGAAAGTTCATGGCCTTCCACGTGCAGTCCCAGTATTCCCGCAACGTTTCCCCCTTCCAGGCGAAGACGGGGGTGCCGGATTTGGCGATGGCGGCGGCGGCGTGGTCCTGGGTGGAGAAAATGTTGCAGCCCGCCCAGCGGACGGAAGCGCCCAGAGCCGTCAGCGTTTCTATCAGCACGGCCGTCTGCACCGTCATGTGCAGGGAGCCCATGATGCGCACACCCTCCAGGGGCCTGGCTGCAGCGTACTTTTCACGCACGGCCATCAGGCCGGGCATCTCATGCTCCGCAATATCCAGTTCCCTGCGTCCGAAATCCGCCAGGCCGATATCGCGCACCTTGTATTGTTCCGTTTCTGAAAACATGTCTGTAAGCGTTGTCGTAGGAATTAATGAAGAAGTTGTTTCAGGGAGGCCAGGCGCGTTTCGTCCAGCTGTTCCCAGGGCAGCTCCGGATTGGTGAAATGCCCGTAGTGCGTCGTCTTCCGGTAAATAGGCCGAAGCAGGTTCAGCTGTTCCACCATATCCGCAGGCTTGAAGGAAAAGATGTTTTCCAGCGCATTTTCAATGGATATTTCCTCCACCTTCCCGGTACCGAACGTATCCACCCGGATGGAAACCGGAGCGGGGTAGCCGATGGCGTAAGCCACCTGCAATTCACATTTATCCGCCAGTCCGGCAGCCACAATGTGCTTGGCAACCCAGCGGCACATATACGCGGCGGAACGGTCCACCTTGGACGGGTCTTTTCCGGAAAAGGCTCCGCCGCCGTGGCGTCCCATGCCGCCGTACGTGTCCACAATAATTTTGCGGCCCGTCAGGCCGGAATCCCCGTGGGGACCGCCCACGACGAATTTCCCGGTGGGGTTGATGAAATATTCCGTCCTCTTATCCAGAAGCTCCGCAGGAAGCACATTTTTAATGAGTTTGACGCAATATGAGTAAATCGTGTCATGGTCCACGTCTTCCGTGTGCTGGGTGGAAATAACTACGTTTTCAATATGCGCGGGACGCCCGTCTTCGTCATAGGCCACAGCCACCTGGGACTTGCAGTCCGGACGCAGCCAGTCCACATGCCCGCGTTTGCGCCTCCTGGCCAGCTCAATGAGCAGTTTGTGCGCAAACACGATGGGGGCCGGAAGTAGCTCCGGCGTCTCATTCGTTGCGAAGCCGAACATAATGCCCTGGTCTCCGGCGCCCTGCTCCGCATGGCCCTTGCCCTCCGCCTCCCGGGCGTCCACCCCCTGGGCAATATCCGGGGACTGTTCCGTGAGCAGATTCGTGAAAAAGACGGTATCCGCATGGAAAACGTCGTCGTCCTGCCTGTTGCAGTACCCGATCTCCCGAATGGCCTGGCGGGCGATTTTTTCCGGATCGATCACCGCTTTGGTCGTCAGCTCTCCGGCAATGATGACCATATTGCTCTTCACCAACGTTTCACATGCAACGCGGCTAGTTTTGTCTTGAGCCAGGCAGGCGTCTAAAATAGAGTCGGAAATGTAGTCGGCCACCTTGTCCGGATGGCCTTCTCCAACGGATTCCGACGTAAAGATGTGAGGGGTGTTTCTACTCATATCGATAAATCTCGATGTGTTGATATATTATTCCGCTATGAAGTCAACCCTAAAAACGCTCAAACTCCTGGCAGATCCCACCCGCCTGCGCATCATCAACGTTCTGAATGAAGAATCCCTGAGCGTCGCGGAACTTCAGGAAATTCTCGGCATGGGGCAAAGCCGCATCTCCACCCAGCTGGCCCAGCTCCGGCAGGAAGGGGTGGTGGAGGACGCCCGTTCCGGCAAAAACGTCTTTTACACTCTTTCCCTGGCAGGCGATCTGCACAACGTAGCCCTGAAAGCCTGCGAGGAATTGCCGGAGGCGGAAACGGATAAAAAAGCCCTTCAGGTTATCCTGGACAAGCGCAAAAACCGCACCCAGGCCTATTTTGACGAAGTAGTGTGCCGTCTGGGCAAGAACTACGCGCCAGGCCGTTCCTGGAAAGCGCTGGCCGGAGCTCTCCTCCGCATTCTGAACTATGACGTAGTGGCGGACCTGGGAGCCGGGGAAGGTTTCGTTTCCCAGCTCATCTCCCCCAGCGCCAAACAGGTGATCGCCGTGGACAACTCCCCCAGCATGGTGGAGCTGGGGCAGGAGCTGGCGCGCAAACACGGGCTGGACAATCTGGAATACCGCCTGGGCGACATCGAAGCGCCGCCCATTAAACCCGGCACGGTGGATCTGGCCCTGCTCAGCCAGGCCCTGCACCATGCGCAAAAACCGTCCAAAGCGCTGGAAGCTGCGTGGGATATCCTGAAAT
>OLIX01002295.1_pt1 | contig 14444 bp, 18 predicted proteins | sample 1601331 | NCBI WGS metagenome assembly OLIX01 (sample SAMEA2452120, study PRJEB22498) | human gut metagenome | biome: human feces; feature: human gut; material: feces | place: Australia | collected 2012 | reverse complement strand
GTGTGAGGACGAGGCGGCTCCTAATAATCAGATTTATCCCGTTACGTCGGATAATCAAGAAACTACAACTTCTACGGCTAAAGGGGAGAATCTAACTATTGCACCAATCAATATGCTTGAATTGGATTCAATAAAACACAACATTGAAAATCTTAAGAAGCAAATTGGTGAAAGCTCTAACCGTGCAGATAAATATGAAGATGAGATTAAAAATCTTAAGGAGCAAGAATCCAGCAACAAACTGTGTCTGCTCATATCTCTTGTTCTTGGTATAATTTCGTTAATAATTGCTATTGTAGCTCTTGCTAAAGCATCCAAGTTTAACAAGAGACTAGATAAGCACGGCAACGACATCTATAATCTCAAGCAATCGGCAGATAGCCGTTTTGCACCGACACCCCGTCAAAATGGTTCCGATGATTATTACCAATTGAAATCAAGGCTAAGGATTCTTGAAGATGAAGTAAAAGCACTCAAAAGAACTAAGAATGCTTTCGATGATAATAGAGTCTCGCCATATACCCCTAAACCGACACCTACACCTATACCTGTTGTAGAAACTCAGAAAGGGTATTTCGGACAACCAACTCAGGCGGATAGAGGTTACTTCAGGAGCTTCCTTACAGCACGAGATTCTGAAGCTCGTTTTTCTGCTGAAGAAAAAAACAACGTTGCCAATTTTGAACCACTGTTAAACACCCGTGCTGAGCTTGAAACTTTGTTGCATACTGATGCAGCTAAATTAGCTGTCGATTTTGAGGGTTGTAGTCTTCAAGAGGCGAATCAAGCGAAAATTATCAAGCCTGGTGTAGCTAAGTTTGAAGGAAATAGATGGTATATAACACAGAAAGCGTTAGTCGCTCTAACCAGATAGTAAAATGCACGCATTAGTACCAGTTATTATCATAGCAATCATTTGCATTCAGATTTTCTTTTTCGTAAAGAATCTATTGCGGATGAATCAATTCAGTAAGATCTTCTCTGAAGAATCTTCGTGGCGTCTCAGACGGAATGAACAAACAAATCTTGTTGATGGAGTTTATGGAGCTGGAAATACGATTTTCGAGTCTATAAAGAACTCAATCAACAAGTATCTTGGAAATAACTCTGGCTCTGTTATTGATTTCGGGTTACTTAAAGATGCGGTTGACCGTCACTGCGACTCTGTAGAAAACGATATTGCGACCCAAACTCCTATCCCATTATATTGGGGCTTAGCCGGTACAATGGCGGGAGTCATTATTGGTCTTACCGACTTATTGAAGTCAGATGCTATTCTCACACTGATGGGTAGTTCTGGCGGAGTAATAAATGTTGCATCTCAAAATGCTGCGACAGGTATAAATGCATTGCTTAGTGGTGTAGCATGGGCTATGCTTGCTTCGATTATTGGCATTTTACTCACTACAGCCAATTCTCTACTTTTTAAGCGTTGCAAACTGAAAGAAGAGAGCGGCAAGAACTCGTTTCTTGCATGGATGCAATCAGAACTTCTTCCGGAATTACCCTCAGATACATCTCAAGCATTGAATAACCTTGTCAAGAATCTGAATAAATTTAATAATACTTTCAGGGAAAATACTTCCAATCTTGGGGATGCTCTTAATGCTGTAAATCAATCATACGCAATACAAGCTGATATTATCAAAGCGGTTCATGACATGGACGTTATGAAGATGGCTAAGGCAAATGTGCGTGTGCTTCAAGAACTTAAAGAGTGTACTGACAAACTGGAAGCATTTAATGAGTATCTTAATGACATTGAAGGCTATACAACTGCAATTCATAGATTTGAATCCCAGTTTGGAGAACAGGCTGATAGGCTTCATATTCTTGAAGAAATAAGAGATTTCTTCCGACGCCATAAGAGCGAAATTGCTAAAACAACCGCAGACGCAGATAGGACACTTCAGGAATCCTTAGAAAACATCAAAGAATCTACTTCTGAAAATGTAAATGAAATGCAGAAGCGTTTTGTAGAACAAAGCGAGCATTTCAAGAAAATACTTGAGGATGAGAAAGAAGCGTTTGAGAGATTTATGACTCAGTTGAACGCTCAGTTCAGTGCGCAAATGTCTCACATGCCCCAATTGGCCAAACAACTCGAAGAAATATCCTCCATACCCGTTCGTTTGGATAAGCTAATTGATAAGATGGAGAAATCCAATGCTAAGTTGGCCTCCGATATTTCTTTTGCTTTGAAACAATCAATGCAGACCAATAAAGTAACAGCGCACATTAGAGGAGAAGAAGGTACTATTATTGCGACTGGAGAATCAATGCCTTCATGGATGAAATGGACTGTAATTTCAGCTCTCGTAATAATCGCAGTTGCTTGTATTTTCAATGTCGTGGTCTATTTCTTCCCTAAAGAAACACAGATTCAAACTCCACCCGCATATATTGAATCTGTTCAATCCACGGACTTGTCTGCTCCGGTTGTGTCAGATACTACTGCCATTGAGGCCGTTGAGGCTGCATTAAAAAACGATTCCATTAAATAGTAATAAAGACGATGGCACAGAAAAAAGAATCTTTCTTTTGGACAAGCTATTCAGATCTCATGACGAGCCTGTTTTTCGTTATGTTAGTTCTGTTCATTCTCGTCATTGTCTTATTACACAAACGAATGGAGGCTACTGAGGCTCAACTTCAAGAGATAAAAAAGGTGGAAGAATCTACGAAGGATTTGAGTAAAGATTACTTTGAATATCGGCCAGAATACAAGAAATATGTCCTTAATATTCAGGTACGTTATCCTGCTGGGAAATCAGACCTAAATACGATTATAGCACCCGACAAAGAAGAGCAGTTAAACAAGCTTGCTAACGCAGGCAAGGAAATCAGAGACTTTCTTAATAATCACAAGGAGAACCAATATGTGTTGATTGTGGAAGGTCAAGCTTCCAAAGACAACTTTACGTTTAACTATGAATTGAGTTATCAAAGAGCCCTTGCTCTTATGCGATTTTGGGTTGACGTTCGAGGAATCAATTTCGGGAATAATTGTGAAATACTAATTTCAGGTAGCGGTGATGGTAAACTCGACACCCATTCAATGCGAGAATCTGTAGAAACAGAAAATCAACGATTCCTAATCCACATACTCCCTAAGAATATCTTTGAAACGACGAATGAAAGCAAGTAATATCATATTCGCAATATTGACAAGCCTGTGTATTGTGTCTTGTGCTCACAAATCAGGGCATAATCGACCGCAAGCAGCCACTCATTCTGGGAATACAGAAATGAGGGATTCTCAGTCGTCAAACGTAACACGTGGAGGTCAACGCAATCTTGAAGTAACAATTTCAAATAATCGAGGTGATAAGAACAAACTTGATGGCTCTAAAATTTTCGCCAAGTATAATACTGCGGTGTTTATGGTTTTTACATCAGATGGTTATAATGGCTATCAGGGTTCCGGCTTCTTCATTAACTCCGATGGGTTGGCAGTAAGCAACTATCATGTGTTTCAGGGCACAAATATTGGGGCTGAGCAGATTAAACTCGCTAACAGCAATGAGGCATATAAAGTCGCGGAAGTAATACATAGTGATGCGGAGGAGGACTTCATTTTATTTAGAGTTGATGTCTCTAACACTAACTACATACCGTTAGCGAAATACAAGCCACAAGTTGGCGAAAAGGTTTATGCAATCGGTAGTCCGCGTGGACTTGAGAATACTTTTTCTTCAGGCGAGGTATCACAGTGGCGAGATAAGAATCTTATGCAAATCTCAGCCCTTATTGATCATGGTAGTAGTGGTGGTGCATTGATTAATGAGTATGGCGAAGTCGTTGGTATCACATCCGGCTCGTTTGCCGACGGTTCACAAGCTAATCTTAATTATGCATGGAGCATAGATGCCATTAAATCGCATATTCAATATAAATAATATCATATTAACTCAAAATCATATTTCTATGCAGCTGCTTATCGTTTGGTTAATCTTCACCGTTCCGGCTTGTATCCTTCTCTCAAAGAAGAATCGTGGTGCTGGTTACTACATCCTGGCAATTCTTTTTCCTCTGATAGGTCTCATATTTGCCCTATGCCTTAAAAAACTTAATCCCGAGGAAGATAATTTAACGCCTCCCACACTCGACATCACAGAAGATAACCAGTAAACATCCTTATGATGAAGAACTACTACAACATCTTGGGTTTATCTTCATACGAAGATTCCCAAGATGTAGTTTTATCAAGATACAAAGAAATGACAGCACATCTTCGCTCACAAGTTTTGAGTAAAGATGTAAAGAATCAACTCATTGATGTCAATGAGGCTTTCTTAGTATTATCTGATAAAGAACTCAAAAGGAAATATGATTATTCACTCAGTTCTAATTCGCAAGATACGACATTGCTTTCTGCGATTACCCTAAAACATGAACGGGCAGCCCAATTTGTATCTGAGAAATTAGATAATGCTCCTAAAAAGCGTAAAAAGAGCAAATGGCCAGCGTTACTCTGTGGATTTTTTCTTCTTTCAGCATTAGGAACGGTTTCTCGAACATGTACCCAAGCATATAGACAAGAAAAAAGTTCACAAGCTGAGATTGTTGAGGTTTTCACTGCGCCATCTGACTGGTCAGAGTTTAATATTGATGGTGCAATAAAAATATCTGTACCAAATACGCTGGAATTAAGGAAGGATTATGATGATTATACTCAATGGATTTCAAATAACATCGGAGTGTTAAGTAGTGCCGATGCCGTTTTCCAACAAAAGAATCTATCAGAAATGTCTGATGACGCTTATCAGACATATGCCCGCGTGCTTATACAGCACTATTCATTTTCACCGGCAGACGTTGAACATCACTATGAATCTCCGGGATTGATGGAAGAAGATTATCGCAATCTCCGCGAAATGGTAGATGAAGAAATAAAGCCATATTCCTATGTTGACATTCCAACGTGGCGTTGGATTGATATAAATGGGACTAAAGCCATAGAAGGCGCATATAGACGTAATGGCGAGAAAGGTCCTGTTAAATGCAAATTTTACTTGCTATCGAATTATGATGAAATGGTTAAAATGATTATTTCATATCGAGAATCAGACTCAAGTCTTTGGGAATCAGATTTAGAGAATGTCATTAAAACTTTCAAATGGAATCGTCCAAAATAAATCATAATGCGTAAAATAAGAACTCTTACCACTTTAGAAAAAGCATCTATAGTTTTAGCAATAGCGTTAATTCTGTGTTTACTTCCCCTACCTTATGGATTTTATACAATCATTCGTCTTGCAACCGCCGTCCTTGCAGGATGCTGGGCATATCGATTCTATAACCGCAGGAAGACTTCGTTTGCTATTACGGCCGCTGCCATAGCTTTATTATTCCAACCTTTCCTGAAAATTTCCCTTGATCGCTTTACATGGAACGTTATTGATGTTATATTAGCAGGACTAATAGTGTTAATGGTACTGAAAAGGGAATAACCACAGACGATAGATTATGAAATTGAATCGTATAATACAGTTTATTGGAATCTTGTGCTTGTCCGTGTTAATGATGTCATCATGTGCCAATACTTCTGAGAAATGTGCAAAGACCACTGTCAGTAACAATTCCAAGACAAGTAGAACTGATTCTGTTAAAGTATGCATTTTTGGAGTTGAGGCCGAGAGGGATGAGTATTCGGTAGCCAAAAAACTTGAAAAAGCCGGCATCCTAAAAATTGATACAATATCTACGGACAATGGGAAGTTTCAATCAGCAATTGTAGAATTTGCCAACGTAAAGTTTGGGATGAACAAAAGCTTTATCTTTATTACAAGCAGAGATGATAGAAATGCCATTAATCAATTAGTAAGTAAAATTAGCGAATTTTATGGAGAGCCGGAAATTGAGGATGAACTGGAGGACCCGGAATACAGATACTATCATTGGAATCTTTACAAAAATGGGCCCGATGCTCCATATATCAGAATTAGACCTGTTCACTCTGAAGAAGGAGGACTTACTATGATGTGGGATTTATAATAACAATATCATGAAGCGAAAGATTTTCACCGCAATAGGACTCATATTAGCCACCTTCATTTCTATCATTATTATATGCGACCAATCCGTAGCATATAATGCTGAAGGACGGCTCTTTGATAATGTGGATAGTATTCCTCATCGGGAAGTTGGACTTATTTTAGGGACATCGCCAGTTTCAACTTGGTATGGGCGTAGGAACTATTATTTTGACCACAGGATAAAAGCTGGTGCAGAACTTTACAAAGCAGGAAAGGTCGATTGGCTTGTAGTCAGCGGTGGCGATTACCGGAACACTGAAAATGGATATGATGAACCGGTGGCTATGCGTGATTCTTTGATGAAGCAAGGAGTTGACTCAACACGCATTATTCTTGATTATGACGGAACTCGCACACTCAACTCCATTGCAAAGATGCGCGACGTTTACGGTCAGGATTCGATAACTATCATCTCGCAGAAATATCATAATGAACGAGCTTTATATCAAGCAAAACATCTGGGAATAGATGCCATCGCTTTTAACGCCAAAACACCCGGGCGACGCACTTCGTGGTGGCGCAACCGTGGGCGTGAGGTATTGGCTCGCGTGAAACTGTTTATGGATGTAGCCCGTGGACTGCACCCCGATATAAAGGAATCAATTATAAGAGATTTTACCAAAGCTGACAGGGATTTTCTTTCAGTATCACATATAGAAACGGGATATGGCGATTTGATTTGCCTGAAGCCTGATATGAAAAGGCTGAAAATGGATATGGTATGTGGAGAAATACCTTCCCCAGAGAATGATTCCATTGTTTTGGCATTTGCCGGAGCTTTTACAGGGACTGAATTTGACAAAGGACACGTAAACGTGGCCGGCGATCATGTTGCTGGAGGTACCCGGTTCAAAGGCTATCGCTGTAAGCGCAACACAGGTGCATTTACTTGGTCTGCCAAGTCCGGTCCGCAATTCTTCTACAAAGATTATTCCTCCGCATTGGATAGAGCCGCAAAAGAAAGAGGTATGGGCTTCGCACAGGAAATGATGATACATAACGGGCAAAAGATTCCTACCACTCGCCCTTTGGGGAATAAAAATGTATTCCGCGCTTTATGCCTCGATTCCAACAACCATTTGGTTCTATACGAAAGCCAAGGAATCGTCACTTTCGGAAATTTCATTGACGCCCTCCTTTCTCAAGGAGTTAAAGAAGCCTTATACACAGACATGGGACAAGGTTGGAACTATTGCTTCTATCGTGTGAATCAATCTGATAAGGCTCCCAAATACCTCCATTCTACATCACTACCTTACGCATCAAATTTCATAACAATTAAGACGAAGTAGATATGACACATATTAAGACAATCGCATTATGCCTGATGTTTATGATGGCAACTTCTTTTACTTATGCAGAAAGCAATTATGATATTTCAGAACTCTATTCGGTGATAAAAGCTCCATCAGGAACAAAAGCTGTCGGCACATACGATAAAACGGTAGAAGTCAAATACATTTTAACTCCGACAAAAGTCGATACTGGAAAATATGTAGTGAGCGTAACAAAAATCGGAGATAATCTTTATCAGATTAAAGACACAGATATTTGTGTTGAAACTCGTTATTGCCATGAATGGGCTTCTTATTCCAAAGAAGTAGTTGTGATTATTGAGTCTAATTACGGATATACAAAGGGTAAAATCATCTTTGATTGAAACAACACTCCTATTATAAGATATTTCAATGGATACTGAATTCTTAAAAGATAAAATGCTGGGATGTCTATACGGACAAGCCATTGGAGATGCTCTTGGTCTTGGCTCTGAGTTTATGAGCAAGGATGAGGTAAAAAAGAATTATCCCAATGGATTAAAGAATTATGACCAGATAATTCAAGATGCTCATAGACGAAGATGGGCTAAAGGCGCATGGACCGATGACACAGATATGATGTTGTGCATACTTAATGGTTATGATAACGAAGCCTTCAACCTTCATCGGGTCGCCTCCAATTTCAAGGATTGGTTCAATGGCACACCTATGGGCATTGGGAATCACACTTACAAGGTGCTGTGCATGGCAGATTATGTTGAGCAACCGGAGATGTGTTCTAAACTTTGGTGGGAACTGTCTCGTCAACAGAGTGCGGCTAATGGCGCATTGATGAGAACATCAGTTGTCGGACTTGCTCAAACCAATATCGAAGTTCAGGCTGAGGCAATATGTAAGCTGACGCATTACGACCCACGTTGCGTGGGTTCGTGTGTTATCGCATCCTCAATCATCAACAATCTTGTATGGCATGACAAACAATTATCCTATGATGAAATAAAGAATATCGCTCAAAGATACGATGAGCGGATACTCGAATGGGTTGATGCCGCATATAACAGTTCTGAAATATCCATGCTTGATTTGGATGAGACATATTCTATTGGGTACACACTGCGTACACTTTCGGCGGCGTTATGGTGCTATTGGCACGCGAAGTCATTTGAAGATGGACTGCTGTCGGTTGTCAATGAAGGTGGTGATGCCGACACAAACGGAGCAATTGCCGGTGCCATACTCGGTGCCAAATTCGGTTATTCTTCTATCCCATCTTATTATATCAACAATCTTCATCGGCAAGCTGAGTATCATAAGGTTGTAACTTCATTTATCAACGAAGTGAACCATGAGTAAGCATAATAACAGTTTCTTTCGTTCTATTATTAGACGCAGAATATCTGAATATAGCACTCCCTTTGCCGCCTGTGGCGGCCGAAATTTTGAGCGAAATACGGCGTGGCGACTTCATCACGAGGTCGTCACGCCTTGCTGATTGACTATGGCAGGTCAATTATTTCTTATTGTTTAGCCATTGGTCGCGGCGTTGTCTGCACTCTTTGAGTGTACCAGCCACGCAGGAGAATAGTTCTCCATTGGTGTGGCGGTAATCGTATTGATAGTGTTTCTTTCGCCGTGTGCGGTAGCCGGTGTAAAACACCTCGTATTGTTCGGTGCCGGGAGTGGTGGTTGTGCTTACTCCGTGGGCGGTCATTTTGGTTGCCATATCTTCAAGTTTTAGAATTTAACAAATATCATACGTTGTTCAAAAGTCTGTTCAGGGTCGCTGACCTTGCGTTGTTTTACCCAAAAGTGGTGGTTGCCGAAGCCATAGACGAAGTATCTATCAAGGTCGCTACGAAGGGCATATGCCGAGATTGTTTCCCGCAATTCCTTTTCGTCTTTAGTAAGCACTATGCGGTTTATCAGTTCAAGGACTGTTTCACGCACCTTGTTGTCAAAATCAAATATCAGACTTTCAATTATTACGTTCATATCGGTGGGTTTTATGACCTGCGCCATTGCTGACGCAGGTCGTGTTAGACATTTAAGCGGTCATTCTTTCCTTGATAAGTCGGGCGTTTGAGTTCACAAGGTCGATGATGCGCTCGTGGTACTCGGTATCCTTGTTATATTTGCCGTGGCATTGCACCACTTTGAGGGTCTGCAAGTCAACCTCTACCGTTTCTATTATGGTATCGCCAATCCTTGCCGACAACACCAGCGTGTTCTTTTTAAGATAGTAGGATGATGAGAATACGCAGATGTGCTGTGTGTTACCCTCCTGGCAGTATTCCTCTATGCTTTCAAGCACCTTAACCGATATTTCATTGTCGGAGATTACCAGACCGAAGAATTTGGATTTGAGAGCCTTGAATTCTTCTTCGTTCTCCTTTTCACGGAGCAGTCTTTCCTCGGCTCTCCTGCGCTCGGCGTCCTCACGCTCCCTTCTGCGTCTGTCCTCTATCTTTCGGCTCAATCCGTCGTGCGCCTCTATGAAATCTTCGGGGCAGATGTTCTTGGGATTGCGTAGGTCTTTGCCGAGGTTCTTCAGCATCCGCAGATAGTCGCACCACATTCCTATGTTGTTGATATGGTAGCGGTGGCGTTTGGCGATAAGGTAGGATGCCCAAAATTCATCCGCATTGCAGGGATTGGAGAGAAAGTATTTCATTTCCTCAATCTCTCCGGCTTTCATCAGCGTCTCCATTCTTGGGTCGGCAAGGAGAGCCTTGAAAAGTCGGACGGGGGATAATCCATAGAAATCACCCTTGAAGCCGTTGCGTTTGAGTTGGGTAATAACCGACATTCTTGGATAGACATCGCTCCATGCGACAACATCATCATACAGTGGGTCGTGCGGGCGTATCTCCATGTCGCTCCAATAAGACCAGCAGTCGCAGTAATGGAAAGTAAATCCACGGAGCAGAGCCATGTCGATAACTTTGCCTTCCGGAGAAATCCACCTTTGCACGACCTCCTGACAATAGAGTTGTCTGACCTCTCCCTTACGGCTTTCGCTCGTTATCTGCGACACACGGATTACTTGAAAACCCTTGTGTGCTGTTATGACGCTGAAATATGCGGTTTCCTTATGGGTGCGTTTGCGAGTGTCCTTCACTTTCAGTTCAGTGCCGCAGTGAGGGCATTTGCAACCGGCGATGGTGTCGCAAAGATTGCCTTTCTCGCCTTTCCAAACGTGTCCGCAGTCGGAGCAGGTCATTGTTCCGCTATTTGTGCGATAGGCGAAATGCTCAAAGCATTGGCGGTATGCCCAACGCTCTTGTGCCTCGGTTATGGGTCGCAGTGTGGCGGATAGCCCTGCCACTTGCTTTTGTAATGCAGTCTTGGGTTTCATAGCCGTAATGTTTTAGAGGTCGAATAGACTGGGTTGTTCAACTTGGGGTTTCTTCTCGGAGGCTTTCTTCGGTTGGATAGGTCTGCGCATTTTAGCCATTTCCTCGTCACGGAGTCTGTTGATTGCGTCCTGCCGTGCCTGTTCCTTTTCTTCTTCAGTAAGTTCTACCGTATGGTTCACTACCACTTGGCAGTTGATAGGCTTGCCAACCTCTATCTCGTTTTCTTCATAGAAATGGACTGCCATTCCGAAGATTTCATCGTCTGCGAAGCCGTTGCAACCGCTTTTCTGCACTTGGTTAATGATAAAAGTACAGCAGTCGGATACTGACTTTGATGGATTGGCGTACTTGACTGCGAACAGAGCGTCATTCTCCGCCATTGTTTCAAGATAAGTCTTGATTGTGTCTTGGAACGATTGTGTTCCTTTCATCGTGTTGCTTGCCATAGTCGTAAATGTTTTAGAGTGTAGTTATTATCCAATAGATTATCCCTAATGCGGAGAGGATTGAGATTATCCAACCTATGCCTCGGAATATTCTTTTAATCAGCCAACCGATAGTCAGACCAACGATTGCTCCGATGACAATCAGTATCACTTTCGCCACCTTTGCAACCGCCTTGCTTATGCGGTAATGATAGGAGGATTGGCGAGCTTGCCTTGACCTATTTATATGTTGTTCTGTGGCTTTCATATCGGTGGGAGCTTTTTTTTAACCATGCGTCCAAAGACAGTGTGGTTGTATGAGTTGCTTGACACCTGAAAGGCGTGGGGCGGCAAAAGAGGGATGTTCGGGCCTTGACATAAAAAATACGAGTGCAAAATGAAGTATTCGCCGGAGCCTGCGTAGGCAAATACCATTTTGTGTCTGGAGATTTTTTATGCCAAAGCCAGAAGAATATCCCTTCGCCACACGTTAGGTTAAGGCAAGCAACTCGTACTGACCCACTTGTTAATGGTACGCCTTGTTGAGAAGGCTTCCCCGGATGAAAGACCATGAAAACATAAATCGTCGCCGGCCAGATGGTGGCGGCGATGGATTGGAACACTGAAAAAAGAAAATCGGTGCAGCCCCGCAAAAAAGAAGTGTGCCGTAATGACGCGGATCTGAAAGACCCGTCATTACGGCACTGTTCTTTTCGGTGGATGCTGTTCAAGCGGCGAGTGAGGTGGCGGTCGTAAAAGTCCTTATCCGGCAATGCGTCCCGGAACACGGACGACAGCCATTCAGTCTTATGGTGACGGCAGCGTCCCCGATGCCATTCCATAAGGCGATGGCTGTTGTCGGTGTTCAGCATTGCCCATAGGCGTGATGCGGTCAACGGGTGTCAGTGGACTTGTCCACCGTCACTTGTTGACGGCATATCGCCGCAGACACGGAAGGCCGCCCCCTCTCTCGCCGCTTTCTCTAAAGAGTATTTTAGGGTGGAAAGCCCCAATCTAACTTTCAGACTGTGAATTTTGAGAAAATTTCTCACAAATCAAACTCTATATGAAATTTTATTGTTATCTTTGCAGCAGATAAGCTAATAAGATATGTTGGTAAATTTCACATTCAAGAATTACAGATCATTCAAAAATGAGATGACACTGAGCATGGAGGCCGCTTCGATTCAGGAGCTGTCGGATGCTGTTGTAAAGTCATGTGATGAGGAATTGCTGCCTGTGGCTGTGATGTATGGTGCAAATTCAAGTGGCAAAAGTAATGTTCTTAAAGCCTTGAAAGCCATGCGCGATGTGCTTCTCAACTCTGTCAAGTTGAATCCAAAGGATAGGCTTGAAGCTGAACCATTTTCTCTTGATCTGACATCAGGCGACGAACCGACATCCTTTGAAATCCAATTCACTCTCAATAACTCCAAATTCAGATATGGCTTCGATTATACCTCAGAAGCTATTATCTCCGAATGGCTATACGAGAAAAGACCCGGAGAGAGGGAGTTTGAATTGTTCCTACGCAGTGGCAAAGAGTTCAAAATCTCCAAAACACGTTTTGCCGAAGGTCTGGGAAAACAAACCGCTACACCCGATAATCGGTTGTTCGTATCTCTTGTAGCACAGTTGAACGGCAAATTATCACTGTCTATTCTTGACTGGTTTTCCAATATTGAATATATGTCGGGAATGGACGGTAACGGTTATGCCGGAAAAACTCTTGAAATGTTGTTCATGAAACAGAGCGGTTCATCTGAAATTACCCGATTTTTTGAGGAAACTAATCTCGGCTTCATGGAATTGGAAATAGAGCCGGAAAGCGGTGATGAGAAAAAGATGAAATCTGAAACGGTACACCGCTTATATGATGCTGATGGCAACTTTATCGGCCTACGTAATTTCCCTACTGAAAAAATGGAATCGGAAGGTACCAAGAAAATCATTGAGATTGCAGGGCCTATTTTCGATGCCATCCTGCACGGCAAGATCCTTATTGTCGATGAACTGGATGCTAAACTCCATCCGTTCCTTACCCGAAAAATTATCGGGCTGTTTATGAACAAGGAGTTCAACAAAACCGGTGCCCAGCTTATTTTTGCGACACACGATACCAACCTGCTTAATATTCAATATCTGCGCCGAGACCAGATTTGGTTCACCGAGAAAGATCAATCCGATTCTACCGACCTTTATTCGCTTGTAGAATTCCGAGACGATTCCGGCAATAAGGTCCGCAACGACCGCAACATTGAGAAGGACTATATCAACGGTCGCTACGGCGCCATTCCATTCATGAGTTAAGTATGGGACAGCTTCCAAAATCTAAAATCGAGCAACTCAAACGGGAAAAGCGCGAGGCCAAAGCTGCTAAAAAGCGTAAGGTGGCGACGAGAGATAAAATCGTGCGCTTCCTGATTGTATGCGAAGGTGAACGGACCGAACCTAATTATTTCAAGGGGCTTGTCAAGGACAAGTATTCAGAAGTGCGTTCCGAAGATATTGTCGGCGAGGGGCGTTCAACCTGTGCTTTGGTCAAGAAAACTGAAGAGATTAAAGACAGGCTCGAACATCAACGCCAGTTAAAATTTGACCGTGTCTGGGTAGTGTTCGACAAGGATGATTTCAATGACTTCAACGAGGCTATTGCTCTTGCCGAAAGGAAAGGCTTTATGGCAGGTTGGAGCAACGAGGCGTTTGAACTGTGGTATCTTCTGCACTTCGTGTATCTTGATTCAGCAATCTCACGCGCAGACTACATTACAAAACTTGAAAACGAGATACGCAAGGTAGAGGGCTACGGGGATTTTTCATATAAGAAAAACGACCCCGGCATTTATGGGATGCTTCAGAAGATAGGCAACGAGCCTCAGGCAAAATTTCGGGCGGCAAAACTCCGAGCCATGTTTGACAATACGCAGGATTACAAAAGTCATAAGCCATGTACCTGCGTTGATCTTTTGGTGGAAGAGTTGGGACATCCCGAAAACCTCTTGAATGGGATTTAATGGACCTTTTAACAATCAATGTTATTATTATCTAAAACGAACCTTCGGACTTGCGCAGGCGTCAGAAATTGACTAATTTTGCTAATACGATGAGACGCTGAAAAGTCAGGGTCGCGGAGTCAGAATCCGACAAAGGATTTTTTGTCACCAAATCGTTTCAAAAGAAATTCGGTTATAGCCAACTATCTGAAATAGGCATATTTGGAGCGTTGGGTTCAAGTCCCTCCACCTCCACAACATATGTCTGATTATCAATAATTTATTGATAATCAGACATTCTGTTTTAATATGATGCAGGACGGGAAGGGAGATAGTTGGGGCTTTCCCATGGAGA
>OLIX01002291.1_pt1 | contig 14458 bp, 7 predicted proteins | sample 1601331 | NCBI WGS metagenome assembly OLIX01 (sample SAMEA2452120, study PRJEB22498) | human gut metagenome | biome: human feces; feature: human gut; material: feces | place: Australia | collected 2012 | reverse complement strand
CGTACACTTCGAGCGTCAGGTTCACCTTCACCTGCCGCTGCCGGGCGTCGATCGACCGTTTCACGACCCGCGCCAGAGCAATATCGGCCTCCGAGACACCCATGCGCCGCGCCGCCTGCGAGGTGTAAAACGTCGCATCGGCAGCCTGCTTCGGCGTGAGTACAAGGGTAATATGTTGCGGCATGTCTAAAAAATTACTTACAAAAGTAACCAAAAAAGCCGGATAATGGCCCGTGCCGGTTGTGTTTTGTGAATTTTTATCTACCTTTGTCCTACCGATGCGGATATGGTGTAATTGGTAGCCACGTCAGACTTAGGATCTGATGCCTTACGGCGTGGGGGTTCGAGTCCCTTTATCCGCACAAAGGAGCCTTTTCCGAGGCTCCTTTTTTTGTCGCCCGTCCGGTAGGGGGGGGGCTGGTTATCACCATTTTGCAAAGGTCTCGACCGATTCCCCGAACCGGAAGCGGAAAGCAAGCCGGAGAAAACTGTTGGGTGGCAAAAAAGTGGGCAGAGACGATTTGGGCTTCCGAAAACAGGATTGCCACCTTTTTAGCCCGCAATACATTGTTTTGCTGCGTTTTACACCGCAATAAAGTTTCCTTGCAGACGTTTTGTCAATCCTTAAAATGTCACGAGTTATGAGACAGGAAACTTTTACCATCCTTTTCCTAATGCGAAAAGGACGACCGAAGTGGGCGTGCGCATCACGCAGCGCACGGCAGACAAGTACGAGCGGCTGCTGCGCTACCTCAAACAGTATCTCGCCCAACGCGGCAAAGCCGAGGATATTCCCGTTGAACGGATGAACTACGAGTTTCTGGACGGCTTCAACCTCTTCCTGCAAACCGCCCACCGCTGCCGCCACAACGGAGCGGTCGCCGTGATGAACTGTCTGCGCAACTTTGTCCTCTACTGCCTGCGCAACGAGTGGATCACGAAAAATCCGTTCCGCTACTATAAACTCAAAGAAGACGAGGTGCAGGCCAAGGAGCACCTCACGGCGCATGAACTGGAACTACTGAGCCGCAAGGCGCTCGACCACCGGCTGGCCCGCATCCGCGACGTCTTCGTCTTCTGCTGTCTGACGGGGCTGGCCTTCGCCGATGCCGACCACCTGCGGCGCGAGCACCTCTCGCAGGACGACGAGGGGCGGTGGTGGATCCACAAGCCGCGCGAAAAGACCTCCGTCATGAGCCGCATCCCGCTGCTTCCGGCCTCGCTCGAAATCCTGCGCCGCTACGAGCGGGACGAGGCGTGCCTCGCTCGCGGGCGCGTGCTTCCCACGCCGAGCAACCAGAAGATGAATGCCTACATGAAGGAGATCGCGGCCGTGTGCGGCATCGACAAGGTGCTGACCACCCATGTGGCTAGGCATCACCATTTATCCTACACACTGAAAATAAGCAGTTTATAAGAATATATTTTTTAACAGGTAACGATTTAGAAACGAGCGAAGTTCTATATTTTTCTTGTTTTGCATTAAAACAAAAGAACGCTCTATTAAATGCAAAAATACAGAGTATTTCTATAATTGCCAAAACAATTGTTAGGGAAAAAGGAATAGCAAACAAGCTTTTCAAACGAAGAACAATACTGTGCATATTAGTTTTTAAATCATCCCTTGCCTTTGGAGAAAAGCTAGATGGACTGCAAAATATGGATAATGTCCAGTGTCTACTTTCTCTATCATTGCAGAATTTTGGTAAAATCGTTTATTGCTTTGACTTCTTATTTTCGATTATCGCTCCAAATCTATTGCAATACCAACAAATTTAAGTGAGTCTAGTAATTAAGTCATTTATCAATACATGGAAAGAAATGTATCCATCTTGGATTTTTTGTTTACTGTGCATTGTGATTGCACAGAATTGCGCTATCTTTACAAAAGATTATAAACCAATTGATTTTTAGAACATGGTTAATATATGCAATAGTGAACAGCATGTTGTTTTGATGAGGATTTTGGATGCTCGTAACAGACCGTCCATAACCCCAGATATGCCCCTTTGGAAACTTAAATTAACCGAGGAAGAATATACAAACTTAAAGGAGACTCTTGTCCAAAATGCGTATCGATTAGAAGATTTTGGAATAGAGGCGGCCTTGTGTTACGCTGAATGGTGGAGAAGAGACTATAATGGAGGAATTCCTTCCAGAGAAGATGTTGCAGTCGGATTAGGACTGCCTCATTATTGTTGGGAGCAACTATATAAAGCTGCACGTCATGGGCTTAAAAGTCATGGATTTGCATTTATTCACTCTCTCAAGGGGAATGAATATTTTAGAACTTTACTAAATCAAGGAGGTCTTCCTGTAAATTACATAAAGAACGGAACTAATCTTAGCGGGTTTTCACGTTTTCTCATTGGATTGGTTGAAGAATTGTCTTCAATAAATATTGATTGGGATGATAATAATATAGATTTAATCAAGAATTTTAATTGTATAGCTTATCTTGGGAAAGCGTTCAAAAATGACAATATTTACGATGTTTCATTACAGATTGCTCATGCAATCATATCCGAAGAAGACCGCTGGCTACCATATGATGATACGGATTCCTCTTTGTCGGAACTGACTAAATCCTTAAAAAGAGAATACCGGCGAGTTAAGAGTGAACATAGAACCAAACCACTTTCTCTAAGTTGGAAACTTCGTTTGACCTCAAGTAAAACTGCAAATCTTTTTGTCAATTTAAATATAGTAAAAGAGATTTCATCAAAATCTATTGAAGGTCTAAACTATCAATCGTGCTACACCTTCGATGTGTTTGTCTCTGGTATACTTGTTGGAAAATATGTAAGAAAATCCCTAGTTAAAGATGACAAAGGAGAGGTTATCGGTGCGATATATTCTCGTATAACTGTTGGCGTAGCAAATGATATAAAGTGGAGTGGAGAACCTGTAGTTGAAGTTAAGATCAGGTGTGACAACGATGACAGATTGTTTCCAACTTTATGTGGTAGTTATCCTCCGAATTTTGAATGCCCTCAGGTTTTCCAAATGCTTGATGATAATGTATATTCTTTGAAATCGACAGCGAATGCTGAAAATAATATAGCTGTTTTCTCTACTAATTGGAAGTGTGATGGTAGTCACAATCTATTACTAAATGGAGAACTTTATTCGGCGATTAAGTTTACTGATAAAGTAGATTTACACAATTGCATGTCGAATGAGGATATAACCATAACCAATGAGTTCACGCCTTATAGCGCTGAATTCAGAGGTACATATATACAATGGGTAGAGCAATCCAATTTTAAGTTATTGACTCGCATTCCAGTAATAAGCGTTTTTGACCAAACTGGCACTAGAGTCGGGAATATCAAGCCTAAATATCGTGTTCATAATAGTAAGGCTGAGTGGCGGAATTTGTCCAATTCATGCCTTTTGCCATTTGGGCTTGTTGATATCAAGGTTGAATTTCCTGACAATAAATACGTGATGGAAACATTTTATTTCATAGACGATATGACATTTGTCTCTCGCAACGAAACAATGTTTTCCACAGAGCTACACCTATATTCTCGCCATGTTATCTCTGCAAAAGTTGATGAATGCGAAAACTTATCTGTTGAAATGACGGATAAAAATACCTGGAGGATTTCCAGAGATGCCTGTGCTTCTAAATATTCTCCTACGTGTAATTTGAAAATAATTGCCGAGAATAATCCTCCTTTGAAAGTATCTGTTGTAGCACCGTTTGAGGGTATAGTAATATCTGATTTGGAAGGGAAAATTGTGCCATCGGGAAAAATCATATCTTATGATAACCTGAGATATTTTAATATAATCAGTCATGGACAGTCTGGTATGATAGATGTAACTTACAAATCTGATAAAATAAAGGATGACAATACAATCAAGCATCTTAAGAGTCCAGTAATTGAAGGTATAGTTCCATTATCCGATTATCGTGATTTGTTTGCAAGAATGTTTCAATTATATGGTGCAAATACTTTTGACCGTAGTAGTTCCATAGAACTAAAAATATGTGACAAACGCATCTATATAAGAAAATTTGTTCTTGATAGTGAGTTGAGTTCAGATAAAATTCGAATCACAGATTATACCAGCGAAGACACTTCCGATTTCATATATGACGGTGATGTATATGCATTGCCGGTTTCAGAAAATATAAAACCAGCTGAATTAGTGCAGATAAAGCTTGAGCCGTATAATCGACAAATGAACTTGTTTACAATTCCTGATGAGCTTTTGAATTCGGAAGCAATTCTTTTCTCTGGTCCCGAAAGTTCGCGCAGGCTTGTTCCTAAGTATTACAATTTTGAACAAGAAGATTACAGTTCGGAAGTACGTGGAGAGATGTCTGCTGCTAACACAATACTTTGGAGTGAAAGGCTTTGCAAGGATGATGTTTTTGCCGGCGAGTATTGGGCAAAGACAGTAAAAGCATTCCGTATTATTTCAGAATTTAATCTTCCATTTACCACATATAATGCTTTCAAAGCTATTGGTTGTGAACCTAAATTATTGGTTAACTTAATATTAGCTTGTTGGATTAATGGCGCTTCCGATGTTCTCATTCAAGAAATTGACCGTTTTGAAGATGAATTAAACATTGCAGTACATTGGATTCCGCACACTGTGTGGGGAGAATGTATTGAGAGTTTCATACGTTCGCTTCCTCCAACACTCATTAATATAGGGAATACAAAATTAGGTGAGATTACAGAACTGATAAATGCACTTTTCAACGCTACACTATCTGCAGAAGTTGCGTCTGAACTTACCCAATATGTTGCGGGAGGGAATATCGGAAATGCCAGGATTTTCTCAAGAGCGGACATAAATCAATTTAAATCAAAAATACATGGGTGTACAGATAACAATATAGACCTACCTCTAACCCGATTTGTACTTCAAAATAAATATTATGTAGATCAAGAGATGCACAAGTCCTATCGTGTAATGATTGAGTCCGCAATGTGTGCTGCGGAAAACTTCGCACAAGTAAAAAATCGCACAAATCTTTTTTTATTGGAAAGTCGAGACTATGCTCGTATCATTAATTTTTACCGAAAATACTTTAAAGAAACCTACAGTGAGATATTCATTGGGACAGTAAAACAAATTGTAAACAAATGAATATGAATTATTTTTCATTCTACAATAAGGCCAAGGAATTATTAATAGATTCTCTTGCCTCTCTTTGGTTCAAGGGTCAAGCCCAAGAACAAGAATATATCAAGAGGATTTTGACTAAGGATGAGCCTCTTTTTGCAGAACCTGTATTCCAATCAATATTCCCTTGGGAGGAGAGTGCCGACAGTTTTGAGGAACATTCTTCTAAACTCAGATTGTTAACTCCTTCATTTGTTAATGCACTGAGTAGCGAAGAAGTTGACAAGGATTTGAGATTTCCATTAGACAGGCATCCTTATAAGCATCAAACAGAAAGCTGGAGAACTATGCTTTCTTCTCGACCACAAACCATTGTCGTGACTACCGGAACAGGATCAGGTAAAACAGAGTGTTTTATGATACCAGTGTTGCAAGATTTGGCTAAAACCAATGAAAAAAATTGTGTTCAGGCCATATTCCTTTATCCTTTGAATGCACTGATGAAAAGCCAACAGAAACGTATTCATGCTTGGTGCAAAGCTCTTCCCGAAAAGGTTACCTATGCGATATATAATGGAGAGACCGACAAAGAAAATCGGTCTGACAGATATACTGCATCTCATTATCCACAGCTCGTAACAAGGCCTCAAATAAGGAAAACTCCGCCTCAGATTCTCTTTACTAATCCAACTATGCTCAACTATATGTTGGTACGAGCAGAAGACCGTGAAATCTTGGAAAAATCCAAAGGGAAGCTCAAATGGATTCTTTTAGATGAAGCACATACTTATACTGGCTCTTCAGCCGCTGAATTATCATTGCAAATCCGTCGTGTACTAGATGCTTTTGGCGTAACTATTGATCAAGTGAATTTTGCTGTAACATCAGCGACTATCAGGGATGAAAGTGACCCCAAAACGACGATCAAGCTAAAAACTTTTGTGTCTCAACTCACTGGAAAACCATTTGAAGATATAAAAATAATTAGTGGCAAGCGCATTATTCCAGAACTAAACAAGGGAATTGCAGAAGATCAATTGTCCAAAATAAACAAAAAGTTTAGTATCGAATTGAGTTATTCTGATATTGAGAAGTTGAGAAAAAAGCTTAACTCTTCGCCGGTATTGAAAGCAAAGGAAATCGGTCGTATGCTTGATAAAGGAATTGGGAAAAATGTGGATACCTCATTGGAAATAATAGATGCTCTCGGGGAAAAAGTGAAAGGTATAAACAACGGAGGCGGCCTTGGAGCTTTATTGCCAACACGTGCTCATTTATTTGTTAGATCGATAAGTGGAGTGTATGTTTGCACCAATCCCGATTGTCAGCGTCATAAGGAATATAGATTGTCGATAGGAAGTCTGACAACATATCAAAATATGAATTGTCCAGTTTGTAAATCAAAGATGCTGGAACTTGCTACATGTTCGTCTTGCGGCTCTCCCATTATAGTGGGTGAAACAAGCACAACTAAGGGATTTAGGATGCACACCAATGTAATTGATCTTGACAAGAGTCTTTTCTATGAGCAAAAGGAAGATCTCATTGATTTGGAAGATATGGGAAATATAGAAGATGTTGAGCAAAATGAGGCGGATGGCTTTTCTCGCTTCTTTTTCGCCATTCCGAAGAAAGCATGTCTAAGGAAAAATGCGAATAGAACATATCACATCTTCAATCATCGGAATGGTAAAATAGAACTAGTCCCTGAAGACAATAGAAGCAACAAGTGTTTTACTTCTTTAAAAAGTGAAGAAAGTATTCCTGTAATATATCAATCTCTTCGACACTCAGGAGATAATCACGTTCTTTGTCCTCATTGTGGCAATAATCTCAGCGAGTTTAAAAACCTTGATTATCTCAGAATAAGTGCTACTCAAATTGGACGTACTTTAGCAACATTGCTTCTTGATAATGCTGAACCCATTGACAGTAATGACGCAGACGTTGTATATGAAGGCCGAAAGTATATAACATTTACCGATAGCCGTCAAGGGTCTGCACGTTCTGCGATGGGACTTAATCAGGATGTAGAACGTTCATGGATTCGAGCTTCCATTTTTCATAAACTTGCCGACATGCGTTTGAATGATGTGAAACCTGGTGGTCTGACTCCTGATGAGGAAGCAGAATACAATGCATATCTGAGTATTCGGGAACATCTTCCGACCTTACTTTTTGAAAAATTTAAACGACTTGAAGAAAAAAAGAATGGCACACCAGTAATCCCCAATCCAGAGGAGGTGTCATGGGGGCAAATAAGCCAGTCTCTTGAAAATGACTCAAATTTCAAGAAGTTGTATGAACATGTTGATAAAGCACGTGGCAGAAAAAATTTCAAGAATGCAACGGACTATCTGAAAGCACTTCTTGTCGACCAATTCGGATGGATTCCTAAACGGGCGAACTCATTGGAAACGATGGGATTCGTACGTCTTGTCTATCCAGCACTTAAAAATGCGAAATGCCCAGCACTCATTCAGAAAAGATGTACAGACACCGACTGGCAGAATTTTCTCAAGATTTGTATGGATTATGTCATTCGTGGAGGTCGTCATTATATGCTTTCTGGAGCTTATAAAGATTACCTTACACAAAATAAGTACTGTTCTCCTATATATCCTTCAAATTCAGAACTGAGGAAGAATGGGAGCCCTGTATCGAAATGGTTTAAAGTCAATGTAAGTTCAAAAGGGATTAATGAGAATCAGAATAGACTCGTTCTTCTTCTATGTGCAGTTCTAGGTTATGATGATATTTCTCAAATCAATCAGATAAAGATTGCTGACATCAACTCAATGCTTGATGCCGCATGGGATTTTCTGAGACAAAATGTTCTTGAAGCAACAGATGTAGAAAATCAAGGATATATGCTCGATCTCATGGGGGATAAAGTTAAGCTGCAACTTATCGAAAAAGGTTATCTCTGTCCTGTTGACAATGTTATTATAGATGCACCGTTCTGTGGCTATAGCCCAAGAATGAACGGTTACATCGGTCGTGAAAATTTCGATAGATTCAAAATCAAGACGGAGTTTGTAAATCCGCTTTTCCCATTCAAGTCTGCGGATCAGACAGAAAAGAATGTCATGGAATGGATTGAGAAGAACTTCTTTGAACAAAAGGCTGCTGGTGTGTTCGGGGTTATGAACTCCAGAGTATTTGCTTCAAAACCGATTTTTATATCAGCTGAACATTCTGCTCAGCAATCGTCAGAAGATCTTGACCGATACGAAAGAGAGTTTAATGAGGGGAAAATCAATATTCTTTCTTGCTCAACAACAATGGAGATGGGGGTTGATATTGGTGGTATTACAGAAGTCGTCATGAATAATGTGCCGCCAAAATCATCAAACTACCTTCAGCGTACGGGACGTGCAGGACGAAGAAATGAAACTAAAGCCTTGGCTTTAACTGTTTGTGCTCCCAATCCTATTGGAACTCATACATGGAACAATCCAGATTATCCGATTACACATGTAACAGAAACTCCGTTGTTAAAATTGGAAAGCCGTCAGTTGATTCAACGTCATGTTAATGCGATGGTATTCGCATCCTTTGTAGCAGATCAAGGGGGAATCAGGGTTACGGCAACTCTTAGGGACTTTTTTGTCACGGCAGAAGGGATGTCTTTCTTTGATAAGTTTCTAAATTATATTGATAGTGTAATCAGCGGAAAGGTTGAACGTCTTCAAGAACCATATTCAAAATTAATCAAGGGAACAAGTCTTGCTCAGATAACATTGGCGGATGCCGCACAAGTAGTCAAGAAAGACATAGTTGCTGTTTACAATGTCTTTGATGCTCATAAAGGAGCTCTTGCAAAGGCGATTGAATCTCTGAAGAATGAATCAGGAACGACCAATGCTATCAAAGCTATAGAGAAACAAGAGGAAAATCTTTTAAAGACCTCGATGTTGTCATATCTTGCTGAAAATTCTTTTCTGCCAAGTGCAGGTTTACCCTTAGGACTAGTTGAGTGTCTGCTAGGTGGTAAGGAAAAGGTTGACGGTAACTCACCGACATTGCATATAAGTCAGGCCATCTCCTCTTATGCTCCCGGTAATCCAGTAGTGAAAAACGAATGGGTCTATGAGCCCAATGGTATTCGTCTGAAGACAAAATACGATGACAGCACTTCAAGGTATATCATACAAAATTGCACTCATTGTGGTTATACAACTATTATCTATGGAAGTGCTAAGACGGATTGTCCCAAGTGCGGTCGGCATGGAACTATGCATGGCATAAAGGACATCTCACTATCGACAGATCAGCGTTTTACAGAGGTCGTTGAACCTGCTGCATTCTCCGTAGCATGGGATTCGACCCCGACACGAAAAATGGACTCTCTCGGCAGTATGAATTTCATTCAGCCTATTTTGCTTGAAATGGATGCCTGGCTTCTGAAGACAAATTCTGCAAAAATGTCTATCCGCTGTTCAACGCCAAGGTCTGAGATTCTCTTTTATAATAAAGGAACGAGTGGGTATGGATATGCTTTCTGTCCTTATTGCGGTAGAATGAAATCAGAAAAATCACCAGACTCCACAGAGCGGATGCTGTCGCACCATAAACATCTTCTAGCTTCGACCTCTTGTCCCGGTGGCGAAAATGACGGTGCTGCAGTAAGACGTCATGTGTTGTTGGTCGGAAGATACCAGACTGACTTTGTTGAGATCAAGTTTTATGACAAGGACAACAATCTGGTAGAAGACACAGAGACACTCTATTCTCTCGGCGTGATTCTTAGCCGTAAACTCACGGAGCTGCTCGGAGTCAACGATGGAGAGATTGAATTCGGCTATGATGGCATAAATCATTCTATTTTCATATATGATACTGCTCTCGGTGGTGCAGGTTATTCATTACTCTTCCGAGAATATAAAGATGAAGTCCTAAAAATGGCTTTGGAGACTCTTGAAAGATGCGACTGTGAACGGTCTTGCACGAAGTGCCTTATAGATCGCAGATCGCAATGGTATACGAACTATCTTAACCGGCCCAAGGCTCTAGAATGGTTAAGACAGGAAGTCAAGGCCCGTGTTGCCCCAAAGGAAATTATTTATTTAATGCCTGATTCTCATGCTGTGACATCAGACATCACGACCGAGTTTTATCAGCTCACACGGAACAAGGACATCTCTGGTATCAGAATATTTGTCGACGACAACATTTCTCAATGGGATGCGGAAACATTCCCATTTATAAAAATTCTCACAGAACTATCTCTAGAAGGAGTTGACGTTGCCTTTATACTGCCAAGCGTACCAGATGTAAAATCGCTCTCGTCAGCTGACAGTGCAACTTTAATTGCGGAGGTATTTAAAACCAACTTTAAATGTCTTGAAAACACACTGCCGACAGGATTATTTCCGTTGATGGTCGTGATTATGAATGACGGAATCGTCAAAACATACTTTGGGAAAAATATTGATACATCCTATTCTAAGAATTGGGGAAGTGGAGATGTATTCATAACCACACAGCCAAATTCATTGTCCTATGCCGACATAAATAGAATGCAACTGTTGAGCGCCTTTTCATCGGACGATTCTTCCTTTATGTTCGAATATAGAATAAGAGAACACAGCTCGTTGGGTCGTTTTTTTGATTCTCTGAAAGCTCCGGAAACTGGTAATTGGAATAGAATAATATCTAACCTACGAGGCAAGGCTGTTTCTATTGAATATTCTGATAGATACCTAAAAACGCCCTTAGGCTGTATGCTTTTGGCAAAAATGATTTCCAGTCTGAAGAATGAAGCAGACTTAGTTTTGGTATCAATTAAGGTTATCGTCACAAATATCGTCTCAATTAATGACTCAGATGTGGCAGTAAATGCTATAAAAGATTTTGCCAACGGTAAGAAGAGAAATCATTTCCTGAAGGATGCTATATTTGAACTGACCGGAATAGAACCGGAAATTCAAGATACAGGTTATGTTGAGCATGAACGGTGTCTGACGGTTAAAGCGGATAATGCAGAGGTCTGTATACGTCCAGATGCAGGTATAGCAAAAGGATGGGCACCATTTGGAAGAGATAACGCTGAATGCACCGACCGCGATTTCAGAGAAGATTGGAATATAGATCTCGAACTGTTCAATAAACAGCAGATAGGAAACGGAATACTTTACACCATCTCATATAAGCAACTCTAACAATGTCAGAAAATAGAAACGCTCAGTATCGTTATCAAGTGCTGGACAGATGCTTCAGTGACTGGAATAAGAAATATACTATCGAAGATCTCCTTGAAATAGTCAACAATCATCTTTATGAATTGGAAGGTTCGGACTCTACCATCAAGTTGCGTCAGTTACGAGGTGACCTAAATGCCATAAGAAAGATGCTACCCGATAACATCTATCTTGATGCCAAACCATTTGGAGGAAAGAAATGCTACTACAGATATTCTGAGCCAAACTATTCAATCTACCAGAATGGTCTATCGGTTACCGAGGTTAACTCTTTACGCTCGATAATTGAAATGCTTAGTAAATATCGTGGAGTTACTGGTAATGCTTGGCTTGAAGATGTTATCTCCAATCTAGAACTTCGTTTTGGAGTAAAATCGGATAGAGAAAATCTTATTTCATTTCAGTGTAACTCATGTTTAAAAGGGCTTGAATACCTTTCAACTCTCATAGACGCAACAATCAATCACCAGCCCCTCGAAGTAAGCTACACAACACACGCAGGCATTAGTTCAACGAATGTGCTTCATCCATATTATATGAAACAATATAATAACAGATGGTTCATATTCGGACGTATTAATGGGAGAGATTATATTGTCAACCGAGCCCTTGACCGAATTGAAGGGATAAGTAGAAGTGATGTACCATTCTGTAAAAATGACCTTGTGGATTTTAACTCTTACTTTGATGATATTGTAGGGGTATCGGTGCCTTATGAAGTACAGGAAGCCGAAACAATTATTTTGCAATTTAGTTCAGAACGATTTAAATACATTGTTTCAAAGCCACTGCACACCTCACAGGAAATTATTGATGAATACAAGTGCATAGTTACCATCAAAGTAATACCAACACGAGAACTTGACCAATTAATTCTAGCTTTTGGACCTGATGTTGAAGTCCTAGCTCCAGATAAATACAGAATGAGCATTAAGACTAAAATTGAGAAATGTCTCAACAAATATCGCTCTGTGCATTGCGATTGCATATAAAATTATACTTTTATAATAAACAGATATAACAGAGCAGATATTAACCAACATTATATGGAACGTGATAGTGTGCAAAATATTAAAATTGAACATTCTAAAAGAAAAGGCGTATCAAGCTTTGTATTGAGTAATGATACGCCTCTTTTAAGAGTCCTTTAAATCTACTCTTCAAAAAGCGAAAGTATATAAAATCTGATATATTTTTATCTGATTACGAATTTTGTATAGAAGATTGATTATACATATACACTCTTTATCTACGGCAGTATTATGGCTTTTTCATTTAAATATCCCATCTTTCAGGGAAGTATTAGTATTAAATGAAAGAGCTATATGGCTGTATAAAGTCTAATTTTTATCTTAACACTGGCCATGGGCTTACTTTTTAGGTTTGTCCGTAATAGACTTGTCCTTGATGGATTTCGCCTTGCTGTCCAGTTCTCTTGCGGCCTGATCCTTCAGCCGTGCCTGCTCGGTCAATGCTGCCTTTCTCTGTATAGTTTCCTCGTAGGCTTCCACGTCCTCACGTATCTGCCTGATTTGTCCGTTGTTCCGGTTCGGCCCGAAGAGGTTCTCAAGTTCTACAAGTTGTTCGGGTGTAGCCTCTCCTTTCATCTTGACATAACGATATTTCAGATCATTATCGACTTGCACGTTATCTGTCCTCACCGAAAAATAGAGAGCCACGGACAGAATCACGATTGTCGCGAACATCACGGAAAAACTCCCAAGGATGTACGGGGATTTTATGCTCAGGCTGAAATGATGGTTGATGTTGCTTGTCTTGACGGCATTCTTTCTGATTGTGTCATTGGTCTCACAAAACAGGTTTTCCACTTTCTCCTGATTTTGCCGCTGTTCATCACGCATTTCCGACAAGACCTGTCCAAGTCTTTCCTGTGACGAGTTTTTCCTGTCCATGGAAATCATATCGTTCTTGATGGCGGCAAGTCCCTCGCACATGCGAGCCAACAATTTGCGAAATGTCTCATGACCATTCTTGACTTCATTCAGCACGGACTCATCCTTTTCCTTTTCATTGTTAACTGTCGGGCTGTTACCTTCCAGCAAGGGAGCGGACAGCCCGTTGATTTTGTTTTCGATTCTTTCCAGGCATCCGAAGATGCTCTCGATATATTCTTCCAATTTCATATTCCTGCAATTTTAATGTTAATGAATAATTTGAATGAAGAAAGGACAGGCTACAGCCCGAATCCTTTCCTCTTTTTCTTTTTCTTGCGTTTGCGCAAGAGTTCTTCTTGAGATAACAGCTCTTCGGGAGCGGTGCCATTTGTCGGACTGAACAGTCCCGGTCCCGTACTTTCGAAAAGATGGCCTCCGTTCGGTATCCTTTGTTGCACCTTATGTTCGGATTCCTGTTGGGTTTCCGAAGGCTTCCAACTCAATTGGGCATTCAGTCTGGCAAAGCTGAACTCCCTGCTGATCTGTGAGGCCTTGAAGGTCTGCCCGTCCTTGGTGAACCGGATTCCCTGTATGTCATCCGGCTTTTTTATCTCCTTGGTACGTTTTACAAATTCCAGCCTGATGCCACGGCGAAGCAGGTAATCGTTGAACTCTTTCCATGTTTTGGAATGCCTCAAAGCTGCCTTAACGGTATTGAAGATTTCGTATTTCACACGCTCCGAAGCATGGAGTTTCTCCACATTAGTCTTGCCCTTGTCCTCGGCATATGTCAGCCCGTACTTGTTCTTAAGCAGTTTCGTGGCGATTTCATTACGCTTGTAATCGCCTTGGGAAGAGATTACCTTGCCGTCATATCCTATGCGGTTGTAAACCAGGTGACAGTGCGGATTGTCTGCGTTATGGTGTCTTACCAGAATAAACTGAGTGTTTTTTATCCCCATCAGTTCCATGTATTCCCGGGCTATTTTAGCCATAAATTCATCCGTCAACAATGCCTTATCCTCAGGTTTGAAACTCAATGCAATGTGTCCGACAGGCTGTTTTATCTTCGGATTAAGCTCACACTGGTAGTTGAAACTGTCCGTTATTTCCCGGATATTTCCCAGCAATACGCCATCTGAGTCAATAATTGCCGCGTTGTCCTTGCCCATCACGTAGCGGATACAGCCGCCGAAGGATTTCCCTTTCTTGATCTTTCCAATCATGACGGCCTCCTTTCTCCGTGCCTGTACCGGACAATAATCTCCT
>OLIX01002290.1_pt1 | contig 14461 bp, 14 predicted proteins | sample 1601331 | NCBI WGS metagenome assembly OLIX01 (sample SAMEA2452120, study PRJEB22498) | human gut metagenome | biome: human feces; feature: human gut; material: feces | place: Australia | collected 2012 | reverse complement strand
GGCGTGCCTGTTCTACTATCCAGTCGTCTCACCCCAAACAATATACAAGAGGATAAATTACTCTCACTCCTGTTCTACACAGAATACAAGCAAGCGACATTCTATAATTTCAACGACTTGGGTTTCATCAGATGACTTCTTAACTGTACAAAAAACGTCGACACCAAACCTTCACTGTAAACAATACGATGCTTCCAACGGTTCGCCCACCAACGGCGGAATTTATAACTCAAAGATCGCAATATACCGGCATTCTGAGGTTTCGTCTCAGAAAACTCTGGTGCAAAAATCTCCGCAAGAACGCGCTTCTCTAAATTTACATCTCGCTCGAATGAAGGCAAAAGGCCATCAGACATACCAAGATAATCAATGCATATACCGTTTAAGCAATGCAGAAACTTATGCATATTCAACTCTTTCGCAAACGTCTCCAAAGACACCCAATCTACACTCGCCGAATTTCGCTCGACAAAATACTTCCAATCCAACAAATGCCTGAGTCCTATGTTCTCTGCCGCAAAATGCGCAGCAGCATGCCGCAACAGGAAAAGAGCATTGAAATCAGCTGACGGCAGATATACAGTCTCGCCATCGACCGTAACGCTCTCCATTTCCTCTCTTACTAGAGACTGTAAGCGCTTCTCAATAACACGATTTGAAGCGTGCGCATGAATGTTCAGAAAATCGTAATGGTTCTCAACCATAACACCATCAAAATAAAATACCGTATGATGGTGTTCATCCTCATCTATTTTAATCTTTAACTCATTACGCAGGAGATCATCGGCCTTTGTTTGGACATTGACAATATGCGACTTGCCGGCGGGATCGGTTTCAACACCAAAAAGCCAAATATCAATATCACCACATGGCCGATGTTCAGGAATCGGATAATTAAGACTTAATCCGTATCCCTTCAATATCATCATGCGAATACCATGACTCGCAAAAAAATGAGCCATGGCAACTATGGCCGCCTTCTGCTTGGCATATTTCTGCTCTATATACTCGACATTTATTGCCCATCGAATCTTCAAAGACCGATCAGACAAAAACACTGATCTTACTTTATCAGACTCATAATGCGAAATAGAATCCCATACAACCGCAAGGACGCCCTGCTCTGATGCACAAAAATATAACCCATCTAACGAAGCAATATGCAAATCCACTAATGGGAATTTATCATTGGATAATAACGATAATATGCATATTGGGTAATTATTCATAACAGATGATGCAACTTATGAACCAAATTATCGATGCAATTATCAAAGTCATAATATTTCTGACTATAAAGTTTACCATTAAGTCCCATTTGCTGTAATACAGACTTATCTTCTTCACTCAGACGAATCAACAAATCAGCCAAAGACTTATAATCGCCAGCACGGACACTATAGCCACATTTAGAATCAGATACAACTCTTTCCCCCTCTCCATTTATCATCGCAACTATAGGTTTGCCTGCATACATATAAGCATGCAGTCTTGAAGGAACTGTCAAACTAAAAATCTCACTATCTTTCAATGATAGCAACAATACATCTGCTTTATCAAATAAATTAGGCATAACAGATAAAGGGAACCTCCCTAAGCAATGGACGGTCTTCCCCAATTCGTGCTCCTGAACGTAAGATTCTACCCAAGATTTTTTCCTACCTTCACCTACAAAAACAAAATGAATATTCGCATGATCCTTAATTCTATAAGCTGCCTGCAAAACATTTGGTAAGTCCTGTGCATCGCCCATATTTCCAGCCATCATCACAATAAACCCAGTTGGGAAACTAGGTATCTCAAAATTTTCCTTCGGCCTATTACATAACACAGCATCAATCCAATTCGGGAAATAATCTATCTTAGGAGCGAAGTTACCTTTATTGCATATTGATTGCTTAAAACCCTTAGAACTGATTAAAATCCTATCCGAATTTTTGTATATCCATGTGGTTAGCGTCTCAAATATAGATAATATACGTTTATTCCTTATACCTCCTGCCGCAGAAAGGCTCTCGGGCCAAAGATCTTGTACCCAGAACAACAATGGAATATGCTGCATTTTTTTCACAATCACAGCTGGTATACCGACCATAATAGGAGAAGTCTCATATACAAATATAGCACCATATTTTCTTGTAAGTCCTATCCATAGAGACAATAACGAGGAAAATATAGTATAACTTATATAGTTCAAAGACAGTCGTATTGCTCCACCTTTTCCTCTGGGAATAATAAAAGACCTATATATTTTGACCCCTTTCACTATTTCCCTGCGACGTTTAAAGATGCCATATCCTTTAAAATAATGTCCTATGGGATAATCAGGAATCGCTGTCATGACCTCAACCTCAAATCCTCGATGCAATAATTCAAATGCCATATCATTACATTTGAAGCTCTCCGGATAGAAATGAGGTGTTACAATCAAGATTCGCATAATATTATTTTCTCCACACCATAGTGTTTATAATAGGCGTATAAGATTGAATTATTTTAACTACAGTATCAGAAACGTTTTTATCAGAATATGCCGGGACATTAAACCTGCATGGCTTAATCCTAACTGCCATATCTACAGCCTGTATAACATGTTCGGCGGCAATAGAACCTATGATAAACACACCTTTATCCATAGCCTCAGGACGTTCTGTAGATGTCCGAACCGATACTGCAGGGAAACCAAGACATGCGCTTTCTTCAGGCAATGTACCACTATCTGATACTACACAGAATGCATTAAGTTGTAACTTGTTGTAATCGAAAAAACCTAACGGCTTATGCTGAATAACTCTATGGTCAAACTTAAAATCTCGAGCTTTTATATACTTCTCCGATCTAGGATGGCATGAATACAATATAGGCATGTCATATTTCTCCGCCAAAGCATTAACCGCAGACATCAATGAGAAGAAATTCTTTTCTATGTCGATGTTTTCTTCTCTGTGCGCTGACAACAATATATATTTTCCGGGCTCAAGTCCTAGTTGCTCCAAAACATCACTTTTTTCTATATCGTCGATATTACTTGACAACACTTCGGCCATGGGAGATCCAACCACATACGTATACTCTGGTCTTACGCCTGAGGCTAAGATATAACGTCTCGCATGCTCCGAGTAACACAAATTAACGTCACTCGTAACGTCTACAATTCGCCTTATTACCTCCTCGGGCAGATTCTCGTCTTTACACCTGTTTCCTGCCTCCATATGAAATATGGGTATTTTCAATCTTTTAGCAGATATTACCGACAAACAGGAATTCGTATCACCAAGCACAATAACTGCGTCTGGTTTTACCGTAGCCATTAGCTCATACGACTTTGCTATGACATTACCCATTGTTTGACCAATATTGTCACCTACTACACCCAAGTAATGATCCGGAGCTCTTAATCCGAGTTCCTTAAAAAAAATCTCGTTTAACTGATAATCATAATTCTGTCCAGTATGAACAAGTATGTGATCAAAAAATAAATCACACTTCTGTATTATAGCAGACATTTTTATTATTTCAGGACGTGTCCCGACTATTGTCATCAATCTCAATCTATTCATATGACTTTCCATTTACAAATGATAATGAGGATATAAATCTTTATGATCAAATATCCATTTTGCGAGCTCCGATACCATTATCTCATAGTCCGGAATAATATAATCGAAATCAAATCTGGTTCTCTTAAGAGATTTATCTGCCCTTATACCATCAACCGGGTGTATTATTACCTTGTTATTTCTCATATACTTATTAAATAAGCACAATAAATCATATTTGGATATTGATGTAGCCGGAACAGTATTATATAAACCACATGCATGTACCTTGATAGCAGCCTCCATTGTTTTAGCTAATTGCAATGTGGTTTGACCTGTCCACATAGACATCGTGTAACCATTAACATCCCCATTCTGTTGCATAAACCAATTTAGAAGACCTATTCCTTTTGGATTAATATCAGGACCGACAATAGAGTTTCTTAGTGTTATATTCTTATTATCGATGATCTCACCCAGAGCTTTAGATCTATCATAGAAAGTCTCACCATCGGGGAAATCGACCTCCGTATATTGTCCTTTCTTCCCCGAGAAAACACAATCAGTACTCATATGTACAACCTGTGTACTTGTGTCTGAAGTCACATCAGCCAAGAAATGCGGAAAATACGAATTTAAGAATGTTGCAAGAGCCTTATTCTGCTCCGCGAACTGGTTAAGGACTCCTATACAATTAATCACAGCATCGAAATGTCCATTCGTAATAATATCTCGTATCTCATCTGTATTTCTTGCATCTCCAACAATACTATTAATAAACTTCGATTGAGTTCTGTCAAAACCTAAAACAGTATGACCTTGCTTCAACATATACAATGAAATAGTATGTCCCGCCATTCCATTGCATCCCAATATAAAAAGATTCATTTGTAATGTTTAATTATTAATATTTACTCCAATCCACCCACATGTTCTTATCGTATCGCCAACTATCAGATAATGCTTCAGATAAGATCTTATCCGAAAAAACGATCATCACAGAATCCACCTCATTGGCTTTTAGACAATTTGCATATCCTGATGGCACAGCAACAATACAACTATGAGACTCATCAAGATGGAATATTTCAGGCTTTAAATCAGGACTCGGATGATCCCAATCATCTACCTTTACAAGGGCCAACGTAAAACCTCCTTTTACACAATAAAACCACTTTCGTTCATACTGATGAGCATGCCATCCTCGAACGATCGAAACATCCGAATGATGTAATACATAACACCTGCGAACTCCATCGAAATGAAATGAATTCAACGAACCAATCCAACCTCGATAGTCCTTAAAAACTTCGCCGTCAATAACCTTAATCTGTGACATAAATATTATTCTGAACGAATGTCCTTGGCCTTAGCCTTAGGTAATAAACCCAAATCCTCTCGAATAAATCTCAAACGCAACAGCAATTCCTTCATTTCATCAACATTCAAGCGTTGAGTATTATGTGAATGGTAATCCTCTATTTTCGATACGTCCTCATTCCCTTCTGTGAAATATTTATCGTAATTAAGATCTCGGGTATCGCAAGGAATACGATAATACTTTCCCATATCAATGGCCTTAGCCATTTCTTCTCGCGTTACAAGCGTCTCATATAGCTTCTCCCCATGTCGTGTTCCTATTACTCGGACTTCCGTTTCACCGTACTTAGGATCCACGCGTGAATATACCTCTTTCAAAGCTTGAGCTAAGGTAGACAAAGTTGCTGCAGGCGCTTTTTGCACGAACAAATCACCATTATGCGCATGCTCAAAAGCATAAACGACCAAATCAACCGCATCATCCAAAGTCATCATAAAACGAGTCATATTTGGATCGGTAATCGTAATACTCTTCCCATCAGTAATCTGTTCTACCCATAATGGGATAACGCTACCTCTACTACCCATAACATTTCCGTAACGAGTACAGCATATTACTGTATCCGAATTATCGCCCAACTCCCGACCTTTAGCTATTGCAACCTTTTCCATCAAGGCTTTGGATATACCCATTGCATTTATCGGATAAGCGGCCTTGTCAGTAGACAACACAACAACATTCTTCACATGATGCTCTATGGCTGAAGCCAACACATTGCTAGTACCTATTACATTTGTACGCGTAGCTTCCATTGGGAAGAATTCACAACTCGGTACCTGTTTTAATGCTGCAGCAGAGAACACGTAATCAACGCCACTCATAGCAACATCAATAGAAGACTTGTCTCGAACATCTCCAATGTAAAACTTCACTTTGGAGTTTTGCAATGCATGACGCATATCATCCTGCTTTTTCTCATCACGCGAGAATATACGAATCTCCTTAATATCTCCATCAAGGAATCTTCTGAGCACGGCATTTCCGAAACTACCTGTACCACCTGTTATCAGCAGGATTTTATCTTTAAATATTGACATAGCTTATACGTTAGATATTTTAGTTTGAATAATATTAAACAATTTACTCCATGAATTCCGGTTTTGAATAGACAACGGTTTATATCTAATACCTTTACGCAAATTTCCTATAGCCTTTTCCCATGCTATTACGTCATTATAAGGGACATATGTAACTCCGTCATATCCAGCTAGCACCTCTTTAGCATAGGGTAAATCAGACACTATAATTGGGACACCCATAGAAGCAGCCTCCAACAAAGGTAAACCATAAGTTTCTATATAGCTAGGGAAAACTAATCCGTCGCAGGACTTATACATAGACAACACCTTACTATATGGGATTCTTCCCATGTATACTACGTCAACATTGCTTGTTACGTGAATATCATCACGATTTACCGTTAAATACAACGCCACCTTTATATCTACAATATGCGACATTGCCTTTATGACAATATCATGGTTTTTATAGAAGACAGATGTCGCAGGATAAAAAATATTAATCTTATCTCCAGGCAGATTGAAATCTAATGATTCATTACGAGTCCCCACTATTATAGATGGAGATACAACATAAATATTCGATAATGGAACTTTAAATTTATCATGGAATTTCGCCCTTATATACTCAAGCTGAACAAAAACATTCGTATCAGAATTGATAAATAATCTCACAAAGAATGGATAAATATTCTTATAAAACCACAAATTTCGTTGATTCCGAATCCATGGATTCCACTGTTTTTTAACAAATGGTATAGACTGATGATAATAAATAAAGCAAGGGATATTAAACCCTGTCCTAAAGCCGGTATTCTGTAGCGAAACAGCTGCAATAGGTCTAATGCCATGTTTTCGCAACCATGCACTAATACCAAAAGCATCCCACAAAAAGCGTCTAAACATAGACTTGACACCTTTAATGGGAATAATTTCTACATTACGATTACTCGTTGTCAATGAGATTTTGCTACTGACAAAAATAGTCCACTTAAATCCGGTACCCGGTAAATTATCTACGAACTGGTATAATATATTTAAAGCTCCACTAGAATCTAACGCGGTTGCATTAACGACAATTCGATCTTTGCGTTTGTTCTTCATAAATAGCCTCTCTTAAAGCATCAATATATCCTTTACCATATCTTAAATCTGGTTCCATATAATTACCTTCACCCCATTCATTCCATGATTTTAGGAATATTATTTTATTCTTTTTATTTGATACACAATTTATAACCGAAATAACATGATCCTTAAACAAACCAGGCGTGGAATTATGATACAAATATCCCCTAGCACCACTTCTTGGAGTATGATCCCAATTTGGAATAATTGTTGGAAATATATCTTCTTGTTTTTCCTCTTCTCCGACCAAGTGTTTTATCATTGATTTATATGAGAAAATACGCGGAATTTTAAACACTATGCTAAGCAGCTTACATAGCCCGCGCGCGATAAAAGATTGATTCCCATACCCTAGTCTACAAGAATCAATCGCATCAAACCCCAATGCCTTTATGTCATAATATTCATGTTTTATATCTAATGAGTATCCTATAAAATAAAATCCTTTCAGTCCATTTGCCTTTGCTAAGCTATTCCACTCTTTTATAAAATCATCAACATGTGGAAATTTCAACGGCCTATAGATCATGAATACCGGTTTACCAGCAACCTTAATATACCTATCATCTTTAAAAGCCTTCAAAAGATAGTAAAAATGATTGACATTATCTTCTGACCCCAAATACTCTTGTTCTACCAATAATTTACTTTGGCTGTTCATGGCCCCATCTTTATTCCAAAACTTCTTATGCCAACTTTCATTTGCCCAACATAAGCAAAATGGGAAATCGGGCTTTCCTGAATTAAGGACAGACTCAAACGGTAATTCCAACTCCTTGCGGCCATTACCAAACCAATAATGATAATAACAAAATCCTGTTACACCTGCTTTTTTAGCAAGTTCTACTTGTTTTTCTCGCACTTCAGCCAATCTCAGATCATAAAACCCCAAATCCGCCGGAATCTTAGGTTGATAATGTCCAGGAAAAAGAGGTTTAGCTTTTGCCACATTAGTCCATTCAGTAAAACCCTCTCCCCACCATTTATTATTATGTTCCGTAGGGTGGTATTGTGGTAGATAGAAAGCGATAATGTCCATCATAATGTATAATGATATTTATTACAAGCAGTATTATTAATAGCGAACACAGACAAAAACAACAAAAAGACCCAATAGGGTTCTACCGCCCAAAACTCTTTTAGATTATATATAAAACACCATATCAAAATCATATTTGCCAACTTCGCCACAAGGCTATTACGCATATGTTTCTTTAATATATCACAATACAATATTTGCCCAATGAAATAAGCAATACTACCTATTATACCCCAATAAAACAAGCTACGGACATATCCGACATCAGTATTCATATAGAATCCCTTATTATTTTGACTCCGACCATCCCCTATAACCCAGGTTTTTGTGCTTGTCGGAAGGATATACATATCCTTTAGATCATTTGTAGATGAAGTCTCTATAGAACCATCGTCCTTCATATTTACAAATAACTCCATCGACCAATCGACCACAGCATCCATATCCTTCGCTATTAAATATGTTACCAAAATAGCTCCGACAAAAATTATTGGAACTAATAGCTTTGTTATTATGCACCATATATATACCATATATATACACCATATATATATACCATATATATACTATATATACCATAGTAAGAAGCAGAAATATAAAGAAGGTTCTGGCAGATAAGATTCCACATATGCAGAATAAAGGTGCTACACAACTGAAAACATAACCATTCTTATAAAATATTGAACCAGGACAGATATACAACAATATCAATACCCATAATGCAATACCATAATGCACGGCAGAATTTGCGAATTGCACGGATCCAATTCCCGTTAACCGGAAAGCGTTTAACCCTTCGATTTTTTCCGTATAATCATCATCAATTACAATCAAACTATTATATGCATCAAGTGAATTGGGCCAACAAAAAAACACCAAAGAAATAATCGCCTGAATTAATGTAACCCATATTACGACTTCTAATGCCTTAGTAATAGTAAATGGTTTATATGCACATTTCATAAGGCTAACTATAAAAAACATCTCAAACGAGTAGAATATTATATATAAGCCTTTTGTTAATGCAAAATCGAACTGCATAGAGTGGTTCACAATCGACGTGGAAACAACCCCAATCATGAATATGAAAATGCCTATAGCTGCATAATATAATATTCGTTTAGATAATTTCCTCTTATATATAATATACACAAATAAACAGACTGCACCCAGAATCTGCAATATACGGGCATTAGATAATGGCAATATTTTAAGCTGAAACGGGAAAAAATACAGAAATAAGCTTATAAGTACTGCAACCTTAAATACAATTCTGGGTATAGCAATCATGTCTGAGCCCTATTTTTTATAACGTCTTATCCTGCAAATTAGAATCTCTATTACTGCTGGAACAATATATGGTAATAACAACCTATGATGATATACTATTTCATGCCAAAGATCCTTATCACTATCTAGATATAGGCCAATAGCTCTACGTAAAATGAAAGTTTTAATACTAAAATCTTCTTTAAAATTTCGTTTTCTTATCTGCTTATTTAAATACAATCGAGATACATATTTGAATACCTCCAATGTCATTTTACTTATTTTTTGAGGCATCAATGATGTTAGCCCATTAGGTTGCAATCTATAACAACCGGTCTTATCAGGAATATAATACACAGGACCTTTTGAAGATGCTATCAAAAACCATAAATAATCCAAACTTACCGGAGCCTTTACAAGCTCGTCACAAAACAAAATATCTTTTCTAAAACATGTAGTAAGTGTCAATATAAAATTACCTCTGATGAGACGTCCAAATATATCTCCACTAAATGAGTTTCTGGCATAATCCTCATAAACAGGCCGAATAATGTAATCGCCATTTTCCTCTATCGTCTGAAAATTTGTATATACGAAAGTTGCATTAGGATTATTTTCTAATATATCTACCTGCTTCTGCAATTTATATGGATCACTCCAATAGTCATCGCCCTCACAAAAGGCAATATATTTACCCTTAGCCCTTGGGTAATTATAGACTAGTTGCACCTTGACACCCTTACTATACTGATTTTCGATTTGATATATAGGCTTTACAATATTCGGATACCTTAGTTCGTATTCTCTAATAATCTCAGCTGTACCATCAGTAGATGCGTCATCATGTATCAGAACCTCAAAAGCAAATGTTGTTCGCTGCATAATGAACCCGTTCAAACACTGACGAATATAAGGAAAGTGATTATATGTCAAACAAGAAATACTAACCAATATATCTTGACTCATATTATATCTGAATATTTTTAACGATTTATATCTGAATATTTTTAACGATCTTTGCCGGCGTTCCAGCCACAACGACTCCGGCAGGCACATCATGCGTAATAAGACTTCTTGCTCCTATATAAGAGTGATGACCTATTACATTAACTTTACCAGATATAGATAAAGCACCCTGCCCAACAAAGACAAAATCTTCTACTGTGGTATATGCTCCAATTGTTGCACCTCCGGCTATAAAGCAATTTCTACCGATCTTGTTATTGTGCGATATATTAACACCTGATAAAATAATTGTATTTTCACAAACTTCCGAATCGGCCTGCACATAAGAAAATGGAGAAATATAAACGCCGACATTGGAGATCTTAGCAAATCTTGAGATTACAGCACTTGGGTGTATCAAAGACGGAATAACGCCACCATGACTCAATATTCTGTCGCATATATTTGCTCGAATATTGTTATCACCCATGGACAAAAGAAAATTACGGCCACTTATGTTTCCGCCTTCGCATAAATCGTCAAATGAACCCAGAATTTCAAAACCATGATCAAATTCCCCTGTTCTATCACCATTATAATGATACAACCCTTTTACCTCATATCCACAAGCCTCTGCTAAATCTATAAAAACAGGACTATTATGACCAATTCCCAATACATAAATCTCACGATTGTCCATTTTTCCATTCATTTATGATTGGTTTACGTTTCCCTGAAGCCAGAATCGGAACCTCGTCAACTAACTCCACCCTTATATTAGAGTCTATGCCTATGGGCTCTTTTAAAGCTAATATAATTTCATTTATATAATTTAACGAAATATTCCTATCCCTCATGCACAACTTCAGCAGATATTGTTTATCTCCTTTTTGAATAAACTGCCACTGCATGATTTCATTAAAATGTTTCAAAACACGACCGATCGCAAGTGGGGAAATCGGGTGGTTATCGGCGCTATAACACACATCAAGACGTCGACCATACAATTTACCTAGAATAGGGAAGCCATTGCTTTTCTCATTAGCTGGTAACTTCACGCCCACATCTCCTGTATCATATCTTATAATGGGGAAAGCATGGTTATGATAATCTGTCAACACAATTCGCCCTAACTCACCAATCTCTGCGGGTTTATCACTATCCAATTTGAGAAACTCTATATAATATCCTGCATAATTTAGATACATTACATTATCCGAATCCATAGTGGGCGGCTGTTCCTGAGCTATTATTCTACATTCTTCATTCGCATATTGAGATATTATCTCACAGCCTATATATTCCTTCACCTTCTTTCGGACATCATCTTGTAATGTCTCTGATCCTGCTATTAATAATTTCAAAGATGGCAACTTAATTGGATACCGCTTAATATAATTCGCCAACAAATCAAATGAAGACGCATAACCTCGCAAGCAGACGGCCTTTGTATCATTTATTAAACGACATAATTCCGTCAAACGAATATCACTCATATCAGAAATATCAAATGGAATTATATTTTCCCGACGAATCTGTTTGCTTGTTTTATTCTGCCACCTATTCCATGCTCTCAAGTGTATCAGTTTCTCATGACTCCTATATCCGACAACTTTTCCATAATATTTAAGTTCTGCAATTCTCCGTTCTCGCTTTAATGTATCTTGAGGAATTGCAAAAGGGGTTCCTGTTGAACCTGAAGTTGTTTGAATATGAATAGGGCCTATTTGTCCTGGAATTTTATGTTCTTCCACTACAACCTTATCATAATTCTGAATAAGCGTCATTTTATCCACTACAGGATAATCACTTAAATCCAATGTATCATACTTTCTATAGAACTCAGAATTTTCATGAGCATACTCCAGTATATGACATAACTTTTGGTCCAACAAAGCACGACAGCCAGATATATTGTGCTCATTGATCCATTTTATTTCTTTATACGGTTTAATAATACGGCTTCCGTTAAAAAAATCCTTAGTCCAAAAAATAGTCCTTAAATATAATGGAGTCAGGTCTATCATCATATTACTTGAGCTAAAATTCTTTCAATATCTTCATAAGATAAACAATGATGCATCGGCAAACAAATTACTTCATTAGCCATACGCGTTGCCACAGGTAAGTTATCTGGACCGGCCGATGGGAGCCCCCTATAGGTACTGAACTCACTTATCAAAGGATAGAAATAACGTCGACCAAGAATACCGGCATTCTTCATTTTAAAATACAATTCGTCTCGCGTCATACCATACTCTTCGGCATCAATAAAAATAGGAAAATATGAGTAATTGTGTTTCACACCATCTATATCATCAAAGAAACTGATTCCTCGAACTCCTCTTAACGCCTCTCGATAACGAACTGCGACTTTATGTCTTGCTTCAATTGCAGCATCTACATATTTAAGGTTAATCAATCCGTATGCGGCACGTATCTCATCCATTTTGGAATTAATACCCGGCGCAACAACCTCCGTTTCTCCTGCAAAGCCAAAATTCTTCAAATAATCTATACGCTGCTTTGTCTTGGCATCGTGGCAAATCAAAGCTCCACCCTCAACTGTATTATAGGTTTTGGTTGCATGGAAACTCAAGGTACTCATATCCCCGGCATTAAGAATTGATTCACCATTTACCTTTACACCGAAAGCATGCGCTGCGTCATAGATCACTTTTAAGCCATATTTATCAGCTATTGATTGAATACGATCTGTATCACATGGGTTACCATAAACATGCACAGGCATAATTGCTGTAGTTTTTGGCGTTATAGCAGCCTCTATCTTATTTGGATCAAGATTCCCCGTAGCAGGATCAACATCGACAAAAACTGGTTTAATGCCATTCCACCACAAAGAATGCGTCGTAGCCACAAAACTGTATGGAGTAGTTATAACTTCACCAGTAATGCGCAATGCTTGTAAAGCTGTTATCAGAGGGAGTGTCCCGTTGGTAAACACACTAATGTAAGCAACACCCAAATATTCGCACAAGGCTTTTTCTAGTTCTTGATGATAATACCCATTGTTCGTAATCCATTTACGATCCCATATATCCCGCAAATATGTATTCAATTCCTCCAACGGTGGAAGTAGCGGTGACGTAACTGTAATAGTTTTCCCCATTGTTTATTTTACTTTTAGATGTATCAAAGATAGTAAATCCTTAAGTTCAGTAGAATGCGTAATAATACTTATAAATATATAATATAAGATACCCACAACAACTCCAACAATGACCTTTTGTAAATTATCATTAAAAAATTCAGTCACACAATAAACAACAGCAAGCATGGAAAAAGAGTACGCCATTGACGGGAAAAGATCCTTCATCTGCTTAATAAAACCAAGCCCTATTAAACGCTCAGTATAATATGTATTTATTACCAACGCTATAACAGAAGATATGACACTACCGATACACATGGCTATCAGCCCAATCGGTATAGTGACACATAATATTCCAACACCAATAAGTTTCTTATATATCTCCAATTTCAAAAAGAGATCACTGCGACCTTTTGCTTGTAAAAGATTCAAATTTATAGAATGTATAGGGTACCACATCATAGAAAAACATAATATTTGCAACAAGACTGCAGTAAAATCCCATTGTTCCTTAAGCAATAATATGACCAACGGATGAGCCACAGCCACTAATCCCATCATAAAAGGAAATATAACAAAGGCTGACAATTTTAAAAAACGACGATACACGCCACACAATCGTTCATCATCATCCTGTATCGAACACAATACAGGAAAAGTTACTCGCTGGATGATTCCTGTAAAATTAGACGACGGGAAATCTGCAAATTGCTGAGCTCGCGTGTAATATCCAAGATCAGCCGCCTTGAATATTTTTCCTATTACTATCAAATATAAATTCTTATAAATGGTATCTATTATACCGGAGACTGCGAGCTTCGAGCCAAAACCGAACATTTCTATAAAAGAAGGCCAAGAAAATTGTAATGACGGACGCCAATGCGACAATACCCATAATAATCCAGCATTTACAGAAAGATTGATTAGTTGATATATCACAATTGCCCAAACTCCGAAACCACATTTTGCCATTGATATTCCCACGACTCCGGAAATAACCGAAGCTGATAATGATGCTTTAGCCTGTGT
>OLIX01002273.1_pt1 | contig 14600 bp, 8 predicted proteins | sample 1601331 | NCBI WGS metagenome assembly OLIX01 (sample SAMEA2452120, study PRJEB22498) | human gut metagenome | biome: human feces; feature: human gut; material: feces | place: Australia | collected 2012 | reverse complement strand
TGATCCTTCACTGCTGCTACCACTTTTTCATTACAGTTTCCGGCGGAGTTTACAGCGATTCCTGCATAAAAATCCAGATAAGGAGTTCCGTTTTCGTCATACATATACTGATCTTTTGCTGTCTCAGCCAGAAAATCGAATCTCTCATAAGTCTCGATCATATATTTGTCTACTTTGTCTTTGATGTCCTGGAATGTGAGTCCTGTGTCTTTTAATTTCATAGTGTTGTCCTCCCTGATTTTTGTTTATGAAGTATGTTTTATAACGCATCCCTGCGGAGCGTGTTTCACAAGTTATCGCAGCAGTCACCAAGGTCTCATGCAAGCATGGACTTTGACTTGCTGCCCGCGTAAATCAAAACAACGCTGACTATATTGGACAAACCGCTCGACCACAAACCGCCGATAAGCGTAATGCCGATAAATACCACCGCGCTTACAATCATGCCGCCGCGGAACGAGAAATATTCGGGCAGAAGCGAAGCCAGAATCGCGCCGCCGGCGAGATACTGAAGCGCCGTAATAACGGACATGATAATTACAAGCCCAACCGCGCTGATAACGCGGCCTTTGGTATCGTAATATTTTTCAAAAAATTCCGGAATGGTGGAAACCTTCATGGCACGCAGCTTGCCCGCCGCCACAAGGCCCATAATAATAGCGCCCGCGCTCCACGCCGCGTTGTACCAGCCTGCCGCCATGCCAACCTTGTAAGCGTTTTCGGCAACGCCAACTGTAGAAGCCGCACCAACGGCAAGCCCCGTAATATTAACAGCAATCAGCACCGGGCCAAGTTTGCGCCCTGCAAAAAGATACTCCGCAGAGCCTTTATCCGCCCTGCTTTTAACGTAAAAACTTATTGCGAACAAAAGCGCAATATACACAACAACAATAATCAACTGAACATTCATCCTGCTGCACTACCTTTCTTCACAAAAAATCCGCTCTAAGCTACAATACTACCCTCCTGCTTTTAAAATTAGTTATATTATATCAACAATTTTTATTAAAGAAAAGTAAAAACTCTGCCCCTGCAGTTTAAAGTTTTGTAAAAAATTTAACTAAACAGCCCCTTTAACAAGGATTTTGCGCTTTTGTGCCGAATATTTAAAAGATTGCAGAGTGAATTAAATTTACAGCCCCGCGCTGCGGCTTTAATTCACATTGCAAACGGAAGGAGGGACCGCCAATGTACAGAATTATGAAAAGCACCAATAACGGCATGGACGAACTGGAACTGGACAGCCTGGAAAAAGGCTGCTGGATAGACATCGTCAGTCCCTCACCCGAAGAACTGCACGAAGTGGCGGACGCCACCGGCATTCAGATGGACTTTTTAAGCGCCGCGCTTGACGATGAAGAAAAATCCCGTATCGAAACCGAGGACGACCAGATACTCACCCTTATCGACATCCCCGTGCTGCGCAGCAACAAGGATTACGACACCCTGCCGCTCGGCATTATCGTATCGGCAGATTACATTGTAACCGTTTGCCTGGAGCCTAACGCCGTTATCGCCGATTTTTCTTCCTACAACTATAAAATGTTCAGCACCTTTAAAAAGACGCGCTTTCTCTTTCAGATACTCTATAAATCGGCAACATTATATCTGAAATACATCCGCATTATTATCAAACGTACCGACGAACTGGAACAGCACCTGCGCAAGTCCATGGAAAACAGCGAGCTTTTTAACATGCTGGACCTGCAAAAATCCTTAACATACTTTACAACCTCCCTGCGCAGCAACTACATTGTAACCGAAAAACTGCTGCGCCTGCGCTCCACCAACCAGAGCGCACACCTCATCAAACTGTATGAAGAAGACGAGGATTTGCTGGAGGACGTTATCATCGAATACAAGCAGGCTATCGAAATGGTTGAAATGTACAGCCACATTTTAAACAGCATGATGGAAGTGTTCGCCTCCATCATCAGCAACAACCTGAACCTTGTAATGAAGTTTCTGGCATCCGTAACGATTATACTGGCCATACCAACCACCATCGGCGGCTTATGGGGCATGAACGTGCCCGTACCGCTTTCCGACAGCCCGTACGGATTTCTTGTAATAGGCGGCACCTCGCTTCTGGTTGCCGGAGTTACCGGCTACTGGCTGTGGAAACGCCGGATGTTTTAAGGAGCAGCAATGAGCAAAATTTTAGCGGAACAGTTACTTGCAGGCATTATACTTGCCGACAACGACAACAGAGAATACATTTACCTGCCCGGCGGCGAAGTTGGCAGCGAAGACCCGCACTGCATATTTGAAAAAAACGGTGAGCGCGCCGGCGACCTGCCGCTTGAAGAAGCGGTGGAACTTGCCAAACGCCTGCACCTATCTCCGGGGCGCCATCCGGAGCTTGGAAACAGGTCATATTAATTTAATAAACTAAATAAAAACACTCCTTAAGCAGTTTGTAAACAACCTTTGCAAACTGCTTATTTATGATAAGGAAAGCAATCGGTGACATTTTGTCACCAGCCGAAATCAAATCATTTTTGCACTAAAAATTTAATTTAAAATAGAGAGGGTAACATTATTATGGCAATTGTAAAAAGTACTATAAATGCTAACGGAATCGAAATACGTGTCAGCAGCACCAACGAATCCGATTATATTTCATTAACTGATATTGCGAAAAAACGTAATCCTGAATTTCCGGCAGATGTAATAAAAAACTGGATGCGCTCAAGAAGTACAATAGAATTTTTAGGATTATGGGAAAAATTAAATAACCCTAATTTTAAACTGGTCGAATTCGACCAGTTTAAACAAGAGGCCGGAACTAATTCATTTGTTCTGCCACCACAAAAATGGATTGACCGTACAAATGCCATCGGCATCATTTCTAAATCAGGGCGCTATGGCGGCACCTATGCCCATACAGATATTGCCTTTGAATTTGCTTCCTGGATTTCCCCTGAATTTAAACTGTACATAATTAAAGATTATCAGCGTTTAAAAACTGATGAAAGCCACATAAAGCAAATTGATTGGAATATAAAACGAGAAATAGCAAAATCCAACTATAAAATTCATACCGATGCTATAAAAGAAAAATTAATTCTTCCAACGCTTTCCAATGCTCAAATTTCTTATACATATGCCAGTGAAGCCGATGTTATTAACGTTGCACTTTTTGGCATTACTGCCAAAGCATGGCGTAAAATGCACCCCGAAGCAAAAGGTAATATTCGTGATACTGCGACTATCGAACAATTAATAGTATTATCAAATCTCGAAAGCATGAACGCAGTATTTATCCGTGAAGGGCTATCACAATCAGAGCGATTATTCAGACTCAATCAAATAGCTATCTTTCAATTACAATCTTTATGGAAAGAACCGGTTAAAAGCATTCAAAATTTAAAAAAGCTGCAAAAATAAAATCAATATTACACAATAAACCATTAAAATTATAATTTTTCTTAAAATGCAAAACAAGCCTGCGGCGCTTACCGCAGGCTTGTTTGTTGTTGTATTAGCTTTTTGTTTTATTAGGTTTGGTTTTATTAAGTTATGGGGTTAAATCTCCATGCCGCCGTCTACAAAGTTTACTTCTGCTTTACGTTCACGGAAGTCTTTATTGCGGTCAAACGGAGCATCGTTGAAGAGGTAGTTCCAATGCGAAGACGGGTCATTATCCAGTTCAAACGGCGAATATACAAGGCTTATATCATAACCAAGGTTATTGGGATTAAAAATACCGTTTACAAAACTGTCTGCAATCTGACCGGAATACAGCCAGTTGCCGGAATTTGCCATGGCGTCATCAGCCACGCCCTGGATTAAGCCGTTGTTGTTATTAAATGCGCCAAAACCATCCGGTGCAGAAATTGCGCCAATAGCAATAAGCGCTTTAATGTCATCCGCAGTAATCTGATGTAACTCGCCATAATGTTTAGCACTGAAATACTGGTTTACAAGGTGCTGGTCTACAACCGTTACTTTGGTTAAGAATACGCTTAACATCGGCAAGGTTGAACCGTCATAAATCTTCCAGCCGTTTGCGCCAAAGGTAAAGTCCTCATACACATCTTGCTGGAACCAAGAATTTTCAACTGCGCCTATCGCATGTCCATTTGAAATAGAACCTTTACCAGTAACTTCGCCAATTAATTCATCAATACTATCTACACCATAGCCGTAAACATATTGTACAGTACCGCCGTTTATGCCAACAAGATTGCCAGTAGAAACTGCGTCGCCGTTAACTTCACTTGTTCTGTTATAGGCATTTCTTAATGTACCGCTGTTATTGCCAACCAAGCCGCCAACATTTGTGCCGCCTTCGATAGCAGCATCCTGTTTACTTCCCGGTTTAACCATTACAGTATTAAATACCTGGTCGATTGTACCACTGTTGCTGCCTGCAATGCCGCCGACATTTGTGCTGCCGCTTGCATTGATTGCACCGGTATTGTAGCCTGCGGTTAAGCTGCCGGTTTTCACGTTATCCGGGTCACTATCATCAACAGCGTTATTACCGATAAGACCGCCGATGTTAGAGCCTGCCTGGGCATTAAATTCGTTAGTATCTACATCTACTACTCCGTCGCCGTCACGATCAGTCCATGTACCTACATTAATAACACCGTTGTTGTAAATCTGGTATTTGTAATAACTGTCAGCGTCATCACGCCCGCCGGTAATAGTACCTGTATTCTTGCCAATTAAGCCGCCGACGTTATTCATGCCTATTACCTGCCCGTCAACTTCGTTTTTAAGGCTGGTCCGGCTGATGTTACCGCTGTTGACACCAATAATGCCGCCGGTTGCACCGTTTGCTCCGGCACCGGCAACAGTTTTATTATTGATAAGGGTAGAGTTAGTAATGTTACCGGTATTTTCGGCAAAGATGCCGCCGGCACCACCTTTAGTAGCTTTTACAACGCCATCATTAGAAGCAGTTACCCCATCAATATCCTTATTGTTTAAACCTGCAACACCACCAACATAGTTTTTACCTGTTACATTGCCACTGTTGCCTGCCATATCTTTTAAAGTACCATCATTTTTACCAACAATACCACCAACATAAGTTGCGCCATCAGCATTTACATCTGCCGTATTGGTAGCATTCTTAATAATGCCGCCTTTAGTATTTTCACCGGCAATACCGCCAAAGAATTCAGCATCAGCAGTACTATCTTTTACATTAAGTTCAACATCGTTGTTGGCATTGGTAATAGTACCGCTATTTCTGCCTGCAACACCGCCAACATACTGCTGCCCGGTAATTGTTCCGCGGTTAATAAGGTTAACGGTTTCGTCCGTTTCTTCATTACCAGTAGTTATAGTACCGGCATTATCTCCTGCAATACCACCGACATATTGTTCGCCAGTAATAGCAGCTGAACTATCGTTAACAAGGTTTTTCAAAGTTGCAACAGCTTCATTGCTGCCAACCATACCGCCTACATATTTAATACCGGTAATAGTACCGTTGTTGCGTCCGTTGGTTACGCTGCCGCTGTTTACACCAACAAGCCCACCAACATATTCGCTAATATCATTACCTTTAGTTGCACCTGTAACGCTGGTTGCATTAACAACATTGCTTACAGTTTTTCCGGATTTGTTTTCACCAATAATACCACCGACATTATCATTACCGCTGACGATACTTTCGTTATAACCACTGTACATATTGCCGTTGTTTGTGCCGATAATGCCGCCAATATTACTGCTGCCTGTTGCACCGCCGTTGGTAACGCCAAGGCTATCCACATACTGAACATTGCCCTTTTCAGTATTAACGCCAACTACACCGCCAAGACCGCCAGTAGTAGTAACAGGATTTTGATTATCAACTTTAACTGTTACCGCGCTGTCGCTGAAGCTGTTAGCTATGCCGCCATTATTTTTGCCAACCAAACCACCTGCAACGGCACTGGAACTGCCTGCAATAACACTGCCTGTACTTTCAACATCGTAAATGCCGTTAGTTAATACACCGTCATTAGTACTGCCGCTAGTCTCATCTTCACTAAAACTACCACTGTCATTAAATCCAGCAATGCCGCCTGCGTTACCGTTTGAAGTTACAGTGTTGCCAAAGGTTACAATGCCCTCAATACGTCCGCTGTTTACGCCTGCAACAGCACCGGCGTTCTCGCTGCCTGTAAATGTACCGCTGTAAATGTTAACGTCTTTAACAACGCCGCCTTTGCCAACAGTACTGAAAATACCTGCATTATCACCACTAACAGTTAAACCAATAATACGGTTGCCGCGCCCGTCAAAAGTGCCTGTAAAACCATTAGCACTATTAGTACCAATAGCCTCATAACCACTTACATCACTGGCATTGATGTCATTTTTTAAGGCAAAATTATAACCGAGAATACCGGTATCATTTATATGTTCATTATAATAAGTTTGAATATTCTTAAGCTGCTCGCCGCTGCTTACCCAGATATGTGTAATATCTCTACCGTTGCTTGTATCTGCACCATTTACTTTTACTTTTAAATCAGTAAGCGCACCAGCAAATGTATTATTATTATCTATGTCAAACTTATCAAGGTCAAAGGCATCCCCCTGCCACATATCAACGGTAATTTTAGCATCATCAGTACCGTTAAATTTAATAGCGTTGTTTCCACTAAATTGATCTAAAAAGTCATGCAAAGTTTTAACTGCCTTTGTATTGTCATGATTATTTTGCACCTGACCGATATTACTAATATCGAGTACAATTTCTTTATCCGCACCGGCTGTTAAAGATAATCCGCCGCCAATACTTAAATCACTGTCAACATAAACATCGCCCGTGCCGGTTACGGTTAAATTACCGCCGGTTGTAATAAGCCCCTGTTCTTTGTTGCCGTAGTACAGGTTAACGTTGCCGCCGATATATTGCTTGTTGCCATTTTCATCCAAAATTGGCTCGTCATTATCGTCAACAACGAGTTTAGTTTTTGCAATAATTGTAATATTACCATCAACATCAGAAGCACCAGTAGTATGTGCAAAGCGATCAGCAATATCACTCATAACCTCTTCTTCATCGCCAATATCTAAACCAGGTTTCCAACCTTGTACTGCTTGATCTTCAATTCCAGATACTACAACAGAACTACCTTGCTCAGCAGATGTTAAAGTACCATATACGTCAACATCACTGGCGCTAATAGTAATATTACCAGCACCGTCAACCTTAAGCGAAGTATCAATTCCTTCCGTAGTTCCATTATCTCTATTGCCTGTAGCTGTTACATCGCCATAAATAGTTACTTTACCATCTGTTGTAATATTAACGGCAGAACCGTAAATATCGGCTGCGCTGCCAAGCCCAATATCATTAGTACCGCCATTAAGGTTAAGCGCGCCATCTGCATAAATAGTGCCGCCAAAATAGCCGCTGCCGCCACTGGTATTAACATTATCAAGAGTTAAACCAGCACCATAAACAACAAGACCTGCCGCATTGCTGATGCCCAAATCAGACCAATTATATGTTAATGCAGTTAAATTGTTAGCCGTCAAATACTCGTCATCTGCTTTAATAATAGTCAATAATGGGTCATAAGCAGTGCCATATTGGATTGAATCAATACCATTCATTGCATTAGAATTTCCGGATTCACCGCTAAAATAGTCTTCCGCTTTAGGCAAGAAAGCATTTAAAATAGGAGTATTGCCGCCATAAATACGCCAAGCACCAGTATCAGTATCAGTGCTTTCAATTTGTTGTAAATCCCCATCTGCTGTTGTTATACCTTCAACACTTCCATAAATCTTGCCACCTTCTTGCTGAGTAAAAGTTAAGGAATGATGTGTACCGTCATTATCATAATAATGATATTGTTTTAAATCAGACTTTTGTGCAAAATCTATTGGCTTATTGGAATTATCACTATTACCACTTAATACAGTAAATAATGGATTACCATCTTCATCCATCGCAGGTTTAATATAATAAGCATTGCTCACATTTAACCTAGTGCCAATAGTATTACTGCCATAAATGCTGCCAATACCATTATCATCATCAACGAACAAATTGCCGGTTGTATAAACATTTGTTATAGTAACACTGGCATTGCCTTGGTTTTCATCCTGAATATGACCTAAAATACCACCTAAAGTATTATTACCTGCATTTGCAACATTTGAGTCTTTAAAACTACGCAATGTACCAAGATTATAGGCATTATTTATCTCAATGACACTATTATCGCTTGCCGCACCGGCAATGCCGCCGACCTGGCTTGAAGCATTATTTTTATTTAAAACAGTTATATTACCGGTGTTAAAAGCATTTTCTATTTTCCCTTGAGCCATCCAGCCGGCAATGCCGCCGACTACATTATAACCGTTATAAATAGCACCGTTATTATAAGCCTTTTCTACTGTACCGGAAAGACGTCCAACAATGCCGCCGACATGACGTCCAAAATAATTAAATTCACTATCGCCAATCTGACCTTTGTTATAAACATCATAAAGATAAACTTCCGCTCCTGAAAGTTCTGTTGTATCGCCAACTATACCACCCATATTCAAGGCATCAATACTGCTGCCTTGCTGCGATTGACGCGTTGTACGCAAATAACCAAGATTGTACGATGCAGCTATTTCGCCATTATACATCATACCTGCTACACCACCAACACCGGTATAACCAAGTACATCACCGGTATTATAGCTATTGGAAACTGCGGCGTCATTAACATTATCTGCATCAATAGTTACTGTATCGCTACGGTCAATTTTACCAACCACGCCGCCTACATTAGCGGCTTTTTGCCAATTTTCAACATTTGTGGGGTCACCAGGTTCATCAGTATGTACCGTGCCGCGGTTTGCACTGCCGGTAACTTTTACACCATTCCCCTCCATATAACCAACAATGCCGCCAATATTGCCTATAATAAAACTTTCATTAGCATCGCCAGTTATCGTACGTACGGTTTCTCTTACAAAATTACCATCATAACGAGCACCGGTAGCCATAATGTCGCCGCCATCATTGATACCTTTATTGATAGTACCTGTACCACTAAAATATCCGGCTATGCCGCCTACGTTATGGGCGCCACGTACGGAGTTTTCTTTATTTGTTGCATTAGTTATATTAGTATTAACAGCACTGCCAACAACACCGCCAACATTGCCAGCAGCATAATATTCTTCTCCTTCTACTTTACTGCTACTTACTTCGCCGGTATTAGTTACATCTTTTATTGTACTGCTAACTTTTATGTAATCGCCATCATCCAGTCTGTATGCATCAGTTGCTGAACCTACTATACCGCCAACATTTGCTACATTCACATTTTCTGAACGCACATCATTATATTGCGCACTATGATAATTATATTTGCCGTTACTATCTCCGTCATTATCAACAGAATACAATGTTGCTGTTACAGTACCGCTGTTTTCGGCATTTTGCACGGTACTGCCTTCCATATTGCCGACTATGCCGCCGACATTGTAAGCTCCGGTTACGTCAAGGCGGTTATAAACAAGGTTAGTCCCATCGCCGATAGTAGAGTTTGAAGCACTGCCAACCAAACCACCTACATCATGACCACTGCTTGTTACAGCCCCCAAATTATAACTATTACCTGTTAGTTGACTATTGTTTAAAGAACCAATAAGCCCACCAACATCATTGCCAGCATTACCATTTATTGTGCCGGTATTAATAACGTTATTAACCTTACTTTTGTTGTTTGAATTGTTAGTTATAATACCAACAATACCGCCGACACGACTATCGCCCGTAATGCTGCCGCCAACAAGCGTTACATTATTTATAGTGGCACCATTAACTACACCAAATAAGCCTACATTATTTTCACCAGATCTATTAATTGTTAAGCCAAAAATGTTATAATCTAACCCATCAAATTTGCCGGTAAAAGCATTATTTGTCTCCGTACCAATCTGTTTAAACCCTTTATTACCATTCCAAGATGAAGTTGCCGTCGCATCAATACTGTTTCTTAAAGCATAGTTGCCATCAAGGTTAGTATCAATGGCTTGCAGTTGGTTAACATCTTCTACCCACATGTAGCCTTTAACATCTTCTGTCGGCTTTTGCCCGTTGACAAGAACATTATCATTAAAAGTTTTATCTTTTCCAGCATAAGTATCTTTAATCGCACCAGTATTATAAGCGTCATAACCAAGCAACACATCATTTACATCATCAGTTTTAACAATAAAGTTGTCAGTTACTATATCATTTTTCTTTATGCGTTCAGTATCAATAACTATACGCCCGTCACCTTCAAAAGTAACATGATTAGCATTGATATTGCCAAGACTCATAAGGGCTGCTTCGGTGCTTTTACCTTGCAAAGCATAGTTAATAATATTATTAGGGTCAGCATTATTCATAAAATGATTAAAATTATCATCGTTCATTTCGTTATTTGACACATATAAACTGCCAACATTAATCTGTGCACTGTTGCCTATTTGTACGCCAGCAGGATTAACTACAAAAATATTGCCGCCTACGGCGTTTATAGTACCATAAATCTGCGATGCTGCACCGCTGTTAACGTAGTTTAAAGTATTAAATTTAGCAGCGTCAGATGTAAAATTAACAGTAGCACTTCCGCCTACATTAAAACTATCCCATTTAATCACAGCATTTTGATTATTTTGATGAACATTCATTGTCAAGTCATTCGGCTTGGTAATGCTGCCAATACCCTCAAAATTATGACCATTTTCAATTACTGTTCCTTGAGTAAATTTATTCCCGTCAAAAAACTGTCCACCACTCGGCAGCGTGCCGTTGCCAATTACGCTTGTTGCTGCGTGCAGCGGCAGGGTATACATTACGGCAGAACCGGCCAGCAGGCATATTAAAAGGTTTCGTTTAAGATTCTTTTTACTGTTCATTATATTTCCCTCCGTAAGTTTTTAAAGGAATTTTTAATGAGTTTATTACATATTTGTTAATATTAATTAGAACATTTTATAAAGCTGGAACCACAGCCTGCCGTCATGGTCATCGCGCTCAATGCGGTCGGGGCGCGCATCAATCTTGCGGGCGTAATCAAGCTGGGCATACCAGTCGCCGGGTTTGGCGTAGCGTAAGCCAACGCCCCAGCCTGCCAGGTGGTCCATGGTGCCGTCGTATTTATTTTTAACGGCGCCGCTGTCGATAAACACAGCTGCTTCCAAACCTTCAATTCCGGTTGCGCGGCGGATTTCAGCCGTTGCCAGGTAGCCAAGGTCGCCGTAGCCATCGCTTGCGCCATAGGCACGCACGCCGTTAATGCCGCCAAGGTAAAACTGTTCGCTGCCGTCCAGTGCGCGGCTTGCCATTTGCCCGCTGGCTTTAATGCGGTAATTCCAGTCGCCGTCATACCAAACGTTCAACACGTCGCCGGTCAGTTTATGGTAGCCGCCGTCATAATAAGCATTCTGCCCTTCGGTATCAATATCGCCGTACCAGTAAATTAAGCTGTACTGCGTAAACTGGTTTACATTGTACTGGCTGCCGCTGATGCCAACATGCCATACATCCGCGTCTTTTTCGGTTTTCATGCGTCCTAACTCATTAATGCTGAAACGCAGTTCATCTTCAATATCGCGGTGGTCATAACCGTAAATCGCAGTTATGCGGTTGCTGCGGTCACGGTAAACCGGCGTCATGCCGTAAAGGCTAATGCCTTTGGATTTGCCGAGCGTATCGTAAAAACTGTTAGTGCTCATTTCATAAGAGCTTTGGCTGTAAGCAATACCAACCCGGGTACCGCGGCTGCCAACCGGCAGTTCGTAGCGGATGCCGTAGTTTTTAACATCATGGCTGGAAAGCATACCGTTTAAAATAAATTTATCGCCTATTTTTCCGGGGTTGTTAATTTCGGTATTAAAGCCGTAGCGGTAACGTCCGCTCCAATAGCCGCCGCCGTTATCAACAAATACATAGTTGTTCCAAACCGGCCTGCGCGTTGCTTCAACATCAAGGCTGGTTGTGCCCGGCTCGCCGCCCGGTTTTAAAACAGCGCGTGCCTGTACGCCCGGAAGGTCGTTAATGTTGTTAATGGCGTCTTCCAGTTTGCTGTCGGTAATGGTGCTGCCCGGCTTTAAGCCGCTAAGGTAGTTATTCAGCACGCCGGTAGCAATATCGCTGTCATTCTGCGTAATATTTATTTTATCGTAATTGGCTACATACACTTTTATTTCAAGGCTGCCGCCTGCAACTTCTTGCGGCGGAACAACTGCCTGTGCAACCGTATAGCCGCATTCTTTAGCGTATGCCGTAATTTCTGCCGTTAAATTATTCAGTTCCGCAACTTTAACGCTGCGTTTTTGGTATTTGTTTAAAATTTCCTGAAGCCGTCCCACTTTATCCGGCAGTTCAAAGCCGGTAAGCTTAATGCTTTTAACATAAAAAGCAGGGTCATCTTTTGTGCCGGTATTACCGGGGCGGAATTCTCCTGATGGAGTTTCATCCCCACTGATAACATCCTGCTGACCAGTACGGTTGTACGGGTGCGGCGTAACAGCTTCCTTGTCAAAAGTAGGTATCGGCGACTGTGCTAATGCGCTGCTTGCCACTAACAGGCACACTGCCGCCATCCCAACGGTTTTCATCATAACTATCACTCCCCAAAAAATTATAAATACAAAAGTTCATCTTATTTTAATAACTTTACATTAATTGATATTAATATATTTTAACATATTACAGACAAAACTGACAAGTAGGGTTATAGTTTGTTTTTTAGCTGTAAGAGTAATATTTTTATTATTTATTAAAATACACAATGCCATTCAGCAGTCTTTTTTATAAATATCTATTTTAATTATTTTAATTATTTTATAATTATGCCTTTTAAACGGCATAAAAAAATAAGCCCCTGCCGTTAAGGCAAAGGCTTACTTTTCGCTTATTATTTTATTATAATTACAGGCACGGAAGCATTTTCGATTACTATATGGCTGACGCTGTTTTTAAACAGGCCTTCAATAGCGCCGAAACCGCGCGTGCCTATGATAATGGTATCGCATTTTTCCTTGCGGCACTGCTTAATGATTTCCGGCGCAGGGCGGCTGCCGATAACCAGCACATAAGAGCAGGGAATGTCCTGCTCATCAAGTATATGCTTTGCAGCGCCCAAAACTTCGTTGCCTACCTGCATGGCAGGCCCGTTTACATCACCGGCCAGTTCGCCTTCCAGCGGCAGCTGCGGCGTATGCTGCAAGCCCTCGCGGGCAACGGTTAAAACAACCATCTCCGATTCCGCCATTTTGGCTATGCCGATGGCATATTCCAGCGCGCGCCACGAATATTCAGTACCGTCTATTGCTACCAATAATTTTTTCAGCATAGTATCACTTTATTTCACAATCAGCACAGGCACAGCCGCATACTGAGAAACCTTGCTGCTGACGCTGCCGAGGAAGAATTCGGCAATGCCGGAAAGGCCGCGGGAACCGATAACGATTGCGTCTGCCTGAACTTTTTTGGCAAGGGCGATAATGCGTTCCGAAGGATGGCCTACTTCCATATCGTAGCTTACTTCATGCGGATAATCGCCAACAATGTTTTTAGCGTATTCAAGCACTTTGTCGCCGATGCGTTCCAGTTCGCTGTTGCCGCGGCTGATAGTGCTGTGGTCAAGCGGTACTGCCAGCAGAGCTGCGTTATTGTACGGCTGGATAACGTTTACTACAACAATTTCACTGTTAAATTTTCTGCCAATTTCCAAAGCATTATTAAGTGCGCGCCAGGATGTTTCAGAACCGTCGACAGGCACCAGAATTTTTTTAAACATACTACACACCTCCCGATATGGCTTTTGCCATATCTTTTATGTTTTAAAATGTTCTACTTTTTTTAATAAAATCCTGCAAAGCGGCAAATTTTTACGGTTATCTTTCCTCACGGTCATACGAAAGACCCAGAGCCTGCGGGGATGCGCTGCGTCCGCCGCGGCGTTTTAACACCAGCACAAGCACCAGCACCGTAAAAATATACGGCAGCATATTAAGTATAAAGCCCGATACCGGCACGCCGAGCACCTGCAAGTTAAAGCCCAGTGCGTCGATGCCGCCGAAAAGATACGAACCTGCCATGGCGCGCCAGGGGTCCCACAGGGCAAAGATAACAAGGGCAACGGCAATCCAGCCGCGGCCTGCCGTCATGTTCTCCAGCCAGCTGGGAGCATAGGCAAGCGACAGGTACGCACCGGCAACGCCAGCCAGCGCGCCGCCAATTACAATGTATAAATAGCGCAGGCCGAAAACATTAATGCCCGCCGCATCTACCGCCGCCGGGTTTTCGCCCATGGCACGCAGAAACAGCCCGCTGCGCGTTTTGTAAAAATAACACGCCGTCAGCGGCACCAAAAAGTAACTTATATACACCAGCGCATCCTGTTTGAACAGAATGCTGCCGATAATGGGAATATCGCTTAAAAGCGGCACGGCAATTTTGCCGAATACCGCACCGGCAGGCTGGCCTACGTAATCCTGCCCCAGGTAGCCGCTGAGCCCTGTGCCGAACAAGGTTACCGCAAGGCCGCTTACAACCTGGTTGGCGCGCAGGGTTACGGTTAAAAACGCGTGGATAAGCGCCAAAAGCGCACCGGCGAGCAATGCCGCCGCAACGCCTG
>OLIX01002220.1_pt1 | contig 14894 bp, 13 predicted proteins | sample 1601331 | NCBI WGS metagenome assembly OLIX01 (sample SAMEA2452120, study PRJEB22498) | human gut metagenome | biome: human feces; feature: human gut; material: feces | place: Australia | collected 2012 | reverse complement strand
CTAATGCAGTGGAGGAATTGAAGCAACCGAGGAAGCATCCGACAGCGGAGAAAGTGGAAGCGATAAAGGATGCATTGAAGCATTTTGGGGTGATTTAATATGAGCGTTATTTATATGTTATTTACTGTGAGCTTTGATTATAATAACTATTGAAGAAATTATATCAGTTATTTGGAGGTCAAATGGAATGGGAAATGATATATTTAGCGCGGTAATTGAGCTCAACAAGATTAGACAGCAGGCATATGAAATATATTTACCCATAGTGGAGGAATTGTGCAACAGAGAGGTATCAGAAGAAGAATTGTCTCATTGTCTCGATTACTTATTAGATTTCGCAGATGATGCGAGTATGCTGGAATTGTATAAAAAGTTGTGCAGAAGATTTGTATACACATATCCTGGATGTATAAATTTTTATGTCAATGCCTATAAAGAGATGTGGGAAAAAACAGAATTCTGAAAGGGGTTTACATGAATCAACTTATAAAAATGGATGAAGAGTATAGGAAGTGGATTGAGGACATAGGAAAACGCTATAAACAGAGACGGATTAAGGCATCTGTTTCTGTTAATCAGGAAATGATTGGTTTCTATTGGTCTATAGGAAGAGATATTGTAGAAAAGTCGGCTGAAAGTAAGTGGGGCAGTGGATTTTTTGTTAATTTAAGTAAAGATATGAGAACAATTTTGCCAGGGGTTCAAGGCTTATCAAGTTCGAATCTCAGATATATGAAGAAATTTTATGAATTGTACAGTGATCCAATTCTTCCACAATTTGTGGAAGAATTGAAGAGCAAAGAGGATTCAATAAATGTTCCACAACTTGTGGGAGATTTATCGGATAAAGAATTGTTTTCGATTCCGTGGGGACATCATAGAGCTATCATTGATAAATGTAAATTGGACAGGGAAAAATCAATATTTTTTGTGAAGAAAACGATTTTAAATAATTGGTCAAGGGCAGTACTTTTAAATTTTCTTGATACAGATTTATATGAGCGTCAGGGAAAAGCAATTTCAAACTTTGAATACGCATTGCCTGAACCACAAAGCGACCTTGCACAGGAAATAACAAAGGATCCATATAATTTCGACTTCGTAGCAATCAGAGAAGATTATAGTGAGAAAGAGTTAAAAGACGCATTGATGGACAACATCACAAAATTTCTTATGGAACTTGGAAAAGGGTTTGCTTTTGTTGGAAGAGAATATACAATACCGATTGAAGGAACAGAGGAAAAAATAGATCTTTTATTTTATCATCTGTATTTGCATTGTTACGTTGTTGTTGAAGTTAAAATAGTAGCTTTTACATCGAGAGACATTGGACAGATTGGTACATATGTGAATATTGTGGATGATTTGGTCAAGACAGATTTTGATGCAAAAACAATTGGTCTGATTATATGCAAAAGCAAAAATAATATCCTTGCAAAATATGCGGTAAATAGTTCAAAAGAACCGATAGGAATATCTGAGTATAAGTTGTCAAATTTATTGCCTGTGGAATATAGAGCTTCTATGCCAACGATAGAAGAAATTGAGAATGAACTCAGGTAAATATTTTAAAAGAAACTAACGGATAAGGAGCATTGAATATATGTTGAATTCAAACGAAAGAATGGGTTTCATAATTGAATATATGTCTTCATATGATGAAAAAATCAAAATGGCAAATAAAAACGGATTATTTGATGCTGCAAAAATGTTTGAGTTATTTGCGATTGAGGTATGTAATGTATGGTTCGGACAGAAGTTTAGTAATCTGAATGACGAGACGGCAACTTATCCATATGTAGATTTGATATCAGAAAACAGAGAACTTTTAGTGCAGGTAAGTACTGTACAAGATGTACCAACAAAAATAAAAACTACATTGGAAAAGATAAGGGATTCAAAAGATAAAAAATGCTCGGACTTAAAGAATATTGTATTTTTTGTACTTAGTAATAATAGTATTGATAAGGTGAGAGAGTATAGTGGGGATAATCAAATTGGGAGTATTTCATTTACTATTAAAGATAATTTGATTACTACAAATGATATTATAACTAAAGCACAAAATGATCTTAATTTTCAGAAGAAATTATACAAGGTATTAAAGGATGAGTATGAGAACTTTAATATTAATATCAGAAAATTTAAAGGTGCATTGGAACTTAGTAATTCAGGGTTGAAAAATATTGAAGGATTGATTAACGGAGAGTATGAAATCGATAGAAATGAATTTTTTGAAAAAATAACAAAAGACAATGAGCGATATATTTCAATACAAGGTGGAGCTGGTAGCGGTAAATCTGTTTTATGCAAAAAATATGTTGAAAATGAAAAATTGGTTTTATATGCTCGTGCTGAAAGATTTTTGGAAGAAAGTCATATTGACGACATTTGGGGTTGCTGTATCCAAGACGTTTTAGAGTGTATTAATGGAAAGAAATTAATATTCTTTATTGATGCTCTCGAGTTTATTGCGGACTGTGCCGAAACAAAATTTGAATTATTACAGTATTTGTATGATATGGCGGCAGAATATCAAAATGTGTACATAGTAACATCTTGTAGAACGAGTGATAAAAATGCTTTTATTAAACTGGAAACAAATTTTTCAATAAAAATTTATGAAGTTGGCGATATAACAGAAGATGAACTTGCATTGCTTATGAAGCAATATCCGATTATTCATAAAATGTATAAAACAAATTCATATGTTGATTTATTAAAATCGCCCTTTTATATAAACTTGATAGTTAGTAATTCGATGGATATTGATAATATAGGTGATGAAAATTCTCTAAGAGAATATATTTGGAAAAACATAATATGTTTAGAGGAAAAATCTCGAATGTATGGCATACTCAGTAACAAAGTTATTGAAACTGTTGAGAAGATTGTGTTTGAAAGAGCTAGAAAATTTATGTTGGGTATTCATAAGGACGATATAGATAGAGACATGATGCATGCATTGCTTTCAGAAGGTGTAATTGCTCAACAAGGAGATTATATTAGACTGAAATATGATATTTTCGAAGATATTTGCTTTGAACATTATTTTGATAAAGCTTTTGATTTGTGCAAAGGGAAGTATAAGACCTTCTATGATGAAATAGAAAATCTTGGGCGATGTGTGTATAGACGGTATCAGATTTGGATTTCAAATAAAATGTTTATACAGGTAAATAGAGATAAGTTTTTATATAGCCTTACTTTTTCTGATGAGATTCCGCAAAGTTGGAAAAGGCAAACAGAAATTGGAATTGTTAAGTCAAGGTTTTGTGATAATTATTTCGAAGAACAAGGGTCGGAGATTCTGGAACAAGGCATGTTGTTCGACTTTGTGAAGAATATTAATTTATTCGCATTTGAAGGTGAGTTATTACATATTAGACAAGAATCACCACAAATGAAATTGTCCCCAATTGGTAATGGAAGACCATGTATTATTCGACTTTTGAAAAACGAAGAAATATATAAGAAAAATATAATCGGAAGAGATGATATAGTTAAGTTATGCTTGGATTATGCGAAACAAGAAGATAAAGTGGCAGTTATTGCTTCAGATGCATGCGCTATGATGGAATATTATGTGGAATATTCGTTGCAGGAATCTGAGCAAGAAAACTATTATAAAATCATAGATGAAATATCGTCTTGCTTGGAATCACTTTATCGAATGGCAGATAACTCAGAAGAGTGGTTAAAAAAGTTTTTTAATACATTGATTAATAATTATATTAATGGAAATAGAAAAAGTATGCGTAAGTCAGAAGATATTATGGAATGGACATTGAAGAATGCTTATCCTGCTTTGGTAACTGGATTAGCAAGCGAATTGTGTTCGATAGCTGATATACTATGGTTACGTGGAAAAGTAGATGCAGAGGAATTTGATTTCTATAGAGCCGATAGACTGTCTAAGGGTTTTGAATATGGATTAAGTGAGAAAGCTGAACATTATAATTATTTATATAGAACAGTGTACGAGAATGCATTTTTATGGAATCTGTTTCGATTGAATTTTAAAGTGGGATTTCATTGGGCAATTCAATTTATAAATAGGGTAATATTAGAATATGCAACTAATAATCCTGAATATGTAATAAAAATCAAAGTAAAAATTAGTGAGAGTAATGCAATAAAGGAATATTGGGGAAATGGAAACATGTGGCTTGCAGGGATTAGAGATCACAATGTACCTACCTTAATAGGAGATGTTATTTTTTGTCTTAAAGAGGCTATAATAAGCAGTTTGGAGATTTGTAAAAAGGATCATGAATTCACTGTTGCATTTGCAAATTATGTCAAAGAAACTATTTATTCAAAATCAAATAATATAGTATTGCTTACAATCATTGAGAGTATAGGAATGCACTTTGAAAACGAATTACCGGGTTATGCTTTGGATTTGGCTACAAGCATAGAACTTGTTTATTGGGATACCACAAGATATATGTTGTACAAAAAAAATCCGACAAAAAAGTTGCTCGAAAGGCAAATTCTTAAGACCATGGGGATACCTGAGCTTAAAGATAGATATGAGTTGGATAAAAAATGTGATTTGAGTATACAAGAATATGTATCTCATACACAGATATATTTTGATTCAATGGTTCAGGATAAATGCTATGGAATTCTTGATTATTTATATTCAATTATAAAAAATGATGCAGAAAATGCACAGGACTATTTACAGATTCAAAAAATGGATATGCGTGGTGCAAAAGCAACCAAGATAACCGACAATATAATTATGTTAGAACCCCAAATATCAGGGGAAGCAGAAAAAATTGTTCTAAGACAAGAAGAATTCAATAAACCTAAGCAGAGATTAAATGCGGCGATTAAAAAGTGTAATGATAATATGGTGTCTGGGCAGATTGACTTGCCATCAACTCTTGATGCAATTAAAGTTATTTTAGAATTGATGAAGGATACTGATATGGCATTTCAATATGAAAATCTTTTGATACTTTTAATTGCTAGTGCAATAAATCATCAAGAATTAGAAAATGAGAAAAGGGAAAAGTTTTGCACAATATGGATTAACGGAATAGAGAAATTGTTTTCTAATGGAAGCTTTTTGGCAGATACTGCACTTATGCCAGTTTTATTGAATCAATTGGAAAATGACGTTGCTATTGGGATAAAAAATGAAATAAAGAAAATTGTGTTGGATTGTTTGATGTATAAGGGGCAACATGGTGTTATTGATGAAATGGCTAAATACGTGAAGAGATATTTAGCTAATCACGAGACTTTGGCACAAGCGGTATTTAATACAATTATTAAATTATCTGAAGATCAGATGGAACATCAAAAATATAATGCTAATTATTTGAAAGTGAGTAAGAAAGATAAGGAGTTTATATTTAATCCTAATATGCAACCTAAGTTGTCAGGAATAGATCGTTATATCAAAGATGATGATGGAAATTGTTATACTAGTCGCGAAGAGGAGATAATAGATAGGTATCTGCTGCAGGAAGAATCTTTAGAGATAGATGTTTTTGATATGAGTAACTATGATATATCTACAATATGCTATGTTGCAAATTGCGGCCTAAATTTTACGAATGAATCTTTTAGAATGGTTATTCATGAAATTTTGCTATGTGTGATTGATATTTGGAAATATACTAAAAGAAATTATAATGCTCACGAAATTTTTGATGTTTACCAAGAACATGAAATCATAGAGCTGTTTCAGCGGGAAATGATTCAAACCCAAGATGATGCAAAAATGGCAATCGATATATTATTTGAAGAGATTGATTTTACAAAATTTACAACAGATACAATTGAGTTCTATCAAGATATCTTTGGCAATTTTTTATGTGAATTTTTTGACTCATATGTTGACTCAAAAAGAAGAAATATATGTAAAAAAAGCATTTGATACAAACTGGGTAGCACCTTTAGGGAAAAACGTAGATGAATTTGAAAAAAGCATTGCTGAATACGTTGGTGTAAAAGAAGCTGCTGCACTTAATTCTGGTACAGCAGCCCTGCACATGGCAGTAAAGCTGGCGGGTGTACAGCGCGGCGATATTGTTTTATGCAGCGACTTGACCTTTGCTGCAACAGTAAACCCTGTAAGTTACGAAGGCGGCATGCAGGTATTTATCGACAGCGAAAAAGAAACATGGAATATGGACCCGAAAGCATTAGAAATAGGGCTAAGAAAATATAACGCCAAGGCTGTTATTATTGCAAACCTTTATGGTACGCCGGCTAAACTTGATGAGATACGGGAGCTTTGTCAAAAATATAAAGTTACTTTAATAGAAGATGCAGCCGAAAGCCTTGGCGCAACTTATAAAGGTATACAAACAGGAACATTCGGTAAATACTCTGCCCTTTCTTTTAACGGTAATAAAATAATAACAACCTCCGGTGGCGGCATGTTTTTAAGTGATAATGAAGAAGCCGTAAAAAAAGTACGATTTTGGTCAACACAGGCAAGAGAAAACTGTCCTTGGTACGAGCACAAAGAAATAGGGTACAACTACCGCATGAGCAACATAGTTGCAGGCATAGGGAGAGGACAGATGCTTCATTTGGATGAACATATTTCGCAGAAAAAAGCAATCTATATGTGTTACAAGGAAGCATTTAAAGATTTGCCTGTGCAAATGAACCCATATTTATCATGCAGTGAACCTAACTTCTGGCTTAGCTGTTTAACGATAAATGAAGGAGAAAAAGTAACGTCGGAAGACATACGATTGGCGCTTGCAAAAGAAAATATAGAATCCCGACCGATATGGAAACCGATGCATATGCAGCCGGTATATAAAGACCATGACTTTATAATTGTGGGAAATAAACCGGTGAGTGAAGATATTTTTGCAAGGGGGATCTGCTTGCCGAGTGATAACAAGATGACCAAGCAGCAGCAGGATATGGTTATTGAGATTATTAAGGGTCTTTTTTGATATGGAAAAGCAATTAATAATAATAGGAGCAGGCGGACATGGCAAAGTTATAGCTGATATTGCTGAATTAGTCGCTCGCTATGAAGAAATTTACTTTTTGGACGATAATAGTAGAGGTACTTGCTTTAAGCATAAAATTATTGGAAAAATCGATGACTTTATCAAATTTGTGAACAAAGCAGATTTTATTATAGGAATTGGAAATGCAATAATCAGGAAAAGAATTTTTGAAAAATTAGAGAAGTATGAGGCTGATATTATATCACTTGTACATCCTTCAAGTATTATAGCAAATAGCGTAAAAATAGGAAAAGGTTCAGTTATAGCAGCTGGGGCTGTTATTAATCCAGATAGCGTAATTGGAAAAGGTTGTATAATTAACACTTCATCTTCTGTTGACCATGATTCAATAATAGATGATTTTGTACATATTGCATCAGGCGCTCATTTAGCAGGAAATATATTTGTTGGTAAAAATACGTGGATAGGAGCAGGTGCTGTTGTAAAAAACAATATTTCAATAGCTGGTGATTGCATGATAGGAGCAGGTGCTGTTGTAGTAAAAAATATAAAAGAATCTGGTGTGTATATCGGTGTTCCTGCTAAAAAGATAAAGTGAGAGATATATGTATAAAAATTATATTAAAAGAATTTTAGATTTTTTATTATCGGGGATTGTTTTAATAATATTAGCAATACCATTAATAATAGTAGGGTTATTAATAAAAGTACAATTAGGTTCGCCTATACTATTTAGGCAAAAACGTCCGGGAAAGAATGGCAAGATTTTTGAAATTATAAAATTTAGAACGATGAATAATACTAAAGATGAAAATGGCAATTTATTGCCTGATGACTTGCGTCTTACAAAATTTGGAAAATTTATTCGTTCTACTTCAATAGATGAGCTGCCTGAATTAATTAATATATTGAAAGGCGATATGTCAATTGTTGGGCCACGCCCTTTATTGGTTGAATATTTGGATTTATATAATGAAGAACAAAAACACAGGCATGATGTGCGCCCTGGATTAACGGGGCTTGCTCAGGTAAACGGACGTAATTGCATAACATGGGAAGCAAAGTTTAAATATGATATTGAATATGTAAAAAATGTTACTTTTATTAATGATTGCAAAATAATTTTAAAAACAATAGAAAAAGTTTTGCTGCGTGAAGATATAAATGCCAGTGAAAATGTTACTATGGAAAAGTTCAAGGGAAATAAATAAATGTTAAATGAAAATAAAGTAATTAATATTAAGAAAAAAGTACTTTTTACGGCAACGGTAATTATTCATATAAAATCATTTCACCTGCCCTATATAAAATGGCTTAAAGAACAAGGCTATGAAGTACACGTAGCAGCAAAAAATGACTTTATTAACGAACTATGCGTAATACCAAACTGTGACAAATATTATGATATACAATTTGCACGTTTTCCGTTTAGTAAAACAAATATAAAAGCTTATAAACAACTAAAAAAGCTAATACAGGAAAATAACTATGAAATAATTCACTGCCATACGCCGGTAGCGGGCGTATTAACAAGATTAGCAGCAAGAAATAACAAAAATACAACCGTAATATATACGGCACATGGCTTTCATTTCTTTAAAGGAGCGCCGCTGTTAAACTGGCTTATTTACTATCCGGTAGAACGCTTTTGCGCAAGGTATACTGATAAACTTATAACTATTAATAAAGAAGATTATGGAAGAGCAAAACAGTTTAAACTTCGCAAAAATGGAAAATTATATTATGTGCCGGGAGTCGGTATTGATTTGGACGAAATAGAAAATATAAAAGTGGATATAAAGAAAAAGAAAGCAGAACTCGGCATACAGGAAAATACACCGGTACTGTTATCGGTTGGAGAGTTAAATAAAAACAAAAATCATGAAACAGTTTTACAAGTATTGAGTAAATTAAAAGATAAAAATTTTATTTATCTTATTTGTGGGCGTGGTGTATTAAAAGAATATTTAGAAAGAAAAATACAAGAACTTCATCTTGAAAATAAAGCTAAATTATTAGGCTACAGAAGCGATGTAATAGAAATTTTAAAAATAGCTGATTTATTCATCTTCCTTTCAAAAAGGGAAGGGCTGCCTATGTCTGTAATAGAAGCGATGGCGACAGGATTGCCAGTAATCGCAAGTAATGTGCGTGGGAACAGGGATTTGATAGCAAAAGAAAAACTGTTTGAGCCTGATGATGCAGCCGCATTAACAAATTTAATTAAAAATCAGCTTGAGGCTATAGAGAATAAAGAATTAAAAAAAGTAGCTTATGCAAATTTAGAGCAATATTCTTTGAAAAATGTATTAAAACAAATGGCGGAGATTTATGAAGAATAAGAATCCTAAAATTAGTGTTATTATACCTGTTTTTAATTCAGAAAAATATTTAGAAAAAGCACTTGAAAGTATTTTATTTCAAACATTTAATGATTTTGAGATTATTTGTATAGATGATGGTTCAACTGATAATTCTTTAAAAATTTGTTATAAAGAAGCTGAAAAAGATACACGAATTAAAGTAATATGTCAAGGTAATAAAGGAGTATCCTTTGCAAGGAATAAAGGAATTAAAGCAGCTAAAGGGGATTATATTATTTTTTTAGATGCTGATGATTATTATGCAAATGATGCATTAGAAATAATGTATAACGATGCAATAAAAGAAAATGTAGATGCTGTTTTTTATAATCATTTTTATGATTATGATGGAAAAATTATAAATAGAATACCGAGACTAAAAACTGGTATGTATATGTTTAAAGATGTGTCAGATAGTATTTTAGATGACGGTACACTTACAGGAATCTTGTTTGGAAGTGCTTGTGGCGTTATTTATAAAACTAAAACAATTAAAAGTAATAGCGTAAATTTTAATGAAACTTTATCTTTTAATGAAGATGGAATATTTAATATTGAGTTTTTAAGTAAGAGTAAAAATTTTATATACAATGCTGAAAGAAATTTATATGGGTATAGACAATATAAGACTTTTAGACATGTTGATTTAGAAAAATTTAAAAAAAAATTTAAAGCAACAGGTGAATATATTGAAAATATAATTAGCTTATTTGATAATCAAACAGTTCAATTGAAAAGAAGAAAACTTACTATAGCATTTCAATTATCATTGCTATTATGCCAAAGCATGAAATATAGTTTCTTAAAAAAGAATTTAAAATACTTATGGAATGATTTTAATTTAGAATATTATAAAAATTTTTTAGATTTTTCGAAAATAAATTTTTATAAAAAGTTTTTGGCTTTATTGATTTGCACAAAGCAAATTATTGCATTTATTTATCTAATTAAATATACTTATCCATTGTTTATGAAAATTATCAGGAGATAATAATGTATAAAAATTTGAAAATAGGGATAGTAATTTTAAATTATAAAGACTCAGATAATACTAAAAAATTATGTCGGCTAATATCTAAATATAATTTAATAGATAAAATTGTCATTGTAGATAATTTATCGCCAGATGATTCTTTTGAAAGACTTATTAGTTTAAAAAGTGATAAAATAGATGTTTTGCAGTCAGATAAAAATGGTGGTTATTCTTACGGAAATAATTATGGTGCTTTTTATTTAACAAAAAAATATAATACAGATATTTTATTTATTGCTAATCCTGATGTAGAATTTTCAGAAAAATTTATTTTGGGATGTGCAGAAATATTGACGCAAAATCTTGTGCAAGCTACTAGTGGAATTATGTTGTATCCCAATGGTGACCGTAGTAAATGGAACGGCAAAATTAATAGTTATTTTGAAGATTTAATTGATTGTACTATTTTTATAAAAAAATTAATTATAAATTATAGCATGGATTATGCAAAAAGGCAAAATAATTTAATTTATGTAGATTTCCTGCCGGGTTCTTTATTTGCAATAAATGCTAATATATTTAAAAAAATTGGTGGGTTTGATGAAAATGTATTTTTGTATTATGAGGAATCTATTTTAAGTTTGAAGTTACGAAAAAAAGGATATAAAGTTGCTATTTCTAGTTCACTGTCATTTAAACATATACATTCAGCAACTATTAGCAAATCAATAAATAAAATAAATCAATTAAAACAACTTTATAAATCTAGATTATATTTACACAAAAATTATTTAAAAACAACTAAAACTCAATTAATTTTACTTAAAATATTTATGCAATATGGTATTTTTATGAGAAAAATAATTTATAGATTTTTGTATTAAGTTGGGTGAAATGAAATGAAAGGTATAATTTTAGCAGGCGGTAGCGGTACACGCCTTTATCCTTTGACGATGGTTACAAGTAAACAGTTATTGCCAATATATAACAAGCCCATGATTTATTACCCGTTATCTACACTTATGCTTGCAGGTATTAGGGAGATTTTAATAATTTCTACACCGCATGATTTGCCGAACTTTGAAAAATTGTTAGGCACAGGTGAAAGATACGGGCTTAAATTAAGCTATAAAGTGCAGCCTTCGCCTGATGGCTTGGCGCAAGCTTTTATTTTAGGTGAAGATTTTGTTGGCAACAACAGCTGTGCTTTAATTTTGGGTGATAACATTTTTTACGGCGCAGGCTTAAGCAAACATTTAAAACAGGCAGCTGCTAATGAAACCGGCGCAACAGTATTCGGTTATTATGTAGATGACCCGGAACGCTTCGGCGTTGTTGAATTTGACGCTGACGGAAAGGCTATATCTATTGAAGAAAAACCTGCGCAGCCTAAAAGCAACTATGCAGTAACAGGTTTATATTTTTACGATAATAACGTTTGCAAATACGCTAAAACACTTAAACCTTCCGCACGCGGCGAACTGGAAATTACCGACTTAAACAAAATTTATCTGCAAAACGATAAATTGAACGTAATTACGCTGGGTCGTGGTTATGCCTGGCTTGATACCGGCACGGTAGATAGCTTAAACGAAGCGGCAGAATTTGTAAAAGCAGTAGAAACAAGAACCGGCATACCCATTGCCGTGCTGGAAGAAATTGCATACAACAACGGTTGGATAAGCAAAGAGCAGCTTTTAGAAAGCGCGGAAAAATATGGTAAAGCGCCTTACGGGCAATATCTTAAAAAAGTTGCTGACGGAAAGATAAAATACTAAAGTTTAGAGGCATATAACATGAAAATAACTAAAACAAAACTTGACGGCGTAGTAATAATAGAGCCTGATGTATTCGGTGATAACCGCGGCTTTTTTATGGAAAGCTGGAACAAAAAGAAAATGTCAGAATTAGGCCTTGATTACGATTTTGTGCAGGACAATCACTCTAAGAGTACAGTTAAAGGAACGTTGCGTGGAATTCACTTTCAGAAAGGTGATAAAGCGCAAGCAAAACTTGTTCGCTGTGTAAAAGGTGCAGTATTTGATGTAGCTGTTGACTTACGCAAAAACAGCCCTACCTTTAAACAATGGGTGGGAGTAGAGTTAAGTGCCGAAAATAAAAATCAGCTTTTAATACCGCGTGGTTTTGGACATGGCTTTGTAACTTTAACAGACGATGTAGAGTTTTTGTACAAAGCGGATAATTACTATGCACCGGAAGCAGATGCCGGAGTACGCTGGAACGATCCTGACATCGGCGTAGCTTGGGGTGTAGAAAATCCAATTTTATCTGAAAAAGATAAAAAGAATCCATTTTTGAAAGATTGTAGAGAATTGTTTTAGCAGTAAATAGACCCACGGTTTAGAAGGCCGTTGCTCTAGCTCAAGTTTATTATATAGGTGATTTGATAGTGAAAGTTTTAGTTACAGGTGCCAATGGACAGCTTGGTTATGATGTTGTAAAAGAGCTGCGTAAACAAAATATTGAGTGTTACGGCGCACTACGCAAAGATTTTGACATTGTTGATTTTGAAACAACAGAGAAATTTATTACAAATTATATGCCGGATGCGGTAATTCATTGCGCAGCTTATACTACTGTAGATAAAGCGGAAGATGAACAGGAAATGTGCTATTTGGTTAATGCATCTGCAACTGAAAATATTGCAAAAATTTGTAAAAAAATAAATGCAAAAATGCTTTATGTTAGTACGGATTATGTTTTTGACGGTACTAAAGATGGCTTTTATGAAGTAGATGATACACCAACCCCTATTAATATTTATGGGAAAACAAAATTTTTAGGTGAACAGGCGGTACAAAGAATATTAAATAAATACTTTATTGTGCGAATTTCGTGGGTGTTTGGTGGGCATGGCAATAATTTTGTAAAAACAATGCTTAAGCTTGGCAAAGAGCGTAAAAAAATAAATGTTGTAGCAGACCAATATGGAAGCCCTACATATACATCAGATTTAGCATCATTATTAATAGAAATGATAAAAACAGATAAATATGGAATTTATCATGCAACTAATGAAGGTGTATGCACTTGGGCAGAGTTTGCTGAAGAAATTTTTAAAATAGCAAAAATGGATGTAAATGTAAACTATATAAAAGCTAATCAATATCCAACAAGAGCAAAAAGACCTATGAATAGTAGGCTAAGCAAAAAACAATTAATCATAAGTAATTTTAGAATATTAGAAAATTGGAAAAACGCGTTAGAAAAATATATTAATGTTTAGGAGTTTAATAAATGAAAACAGTAATCTTAGCAGGCGGGTTAGGAACACGCATATCCGAAGAAAGCCAATATAAACCAAAACCCATGATAGAAATCGGCGGTATGCCGATATTGTGGCATATTATGAAAGAATATTCCCATTATGGCTTTAATGATTTTATCATTTGTGCAGGGTATAAGCAGCACATGATAAAAGAATGGTTTGCGGATTATTTTTTACATACCAGCGATATAACCTTTGATTTTACTCAGCATAACAAAATGATAATCCATAAAGAACATTCTGAACCGTGGAAAGTTACCGTTGTAGATACGGGCCTTAACACCATGACCGGCGGGCGTATTAAACGTGTGCAGGAATATGTAGGAAACGAAACCTTTATGATGACTTACGGCGATGGTGTTTGCGATGTAAACATTAAAGCACTTGTAGATTATCATAAATCCCATGGCAAAATAGCAACTTTAACGGCAGTGTTATTAGAACAATCCAAAGGAGTATTAAACATTGGCGGAGATAATTCCGTACATTCCTTCCGTGAAAAATCCGCTATGGACAGTGCCCCTATTAATGCCGGATATATGGTTTTAGAACCGGAAATTTTTAACTATCTTGACGGCGACGGCTGTATTTTTGAACGTAAACCATTAGAAACCCTTGCCGCTGAAGGACAGCTTATGAGTTATCTGCATAAAGGCTTTTGGCAGTGCATGGATACCAAGCGTGAAAAAGACGAACTTGAAAAATTATGGGACAGCGGTAATGCACCGTGGAAGGTATGGTAAAATTGCAAAACTTAGCGGCATTTTACAAAAATAAAAAAGTATTTATAACCGGGCATACCGGCTTTAAGGGTATGTGGCTTTGCAAAATACTTCTGAATTTTGGCGCAGAAGTTACTGGCTATGCGCTGGATGCACCAACTGAAGAAGGCAAAAAAATCTTGCAGGCAATTGAACTTGAAAAGGAAATAACTTCAGTTTACGGCGATATACGCGATTATGCAAAACTGAAACAAGCTTTTGATAAAGCGCAGCCGGAAATAGTAATCCATTTAGCCGCGCAGCCAATAGTGCTTGAAAGCTACAAAGACCCTGTAACAACGTATTCAACCAACGTTATGGGCACGGTAAACATTTTGGAATGTATTCGTAACAGCAGTTGTGTAAAATCCTTTTTAAACGTTACTACCGATAAAGTATATAAAAATAATGAATGGGTATGGGGCTACCGTGAAGATGAGCCTTTAGATGGCTTTGACCCATATTCCAACAGTAAAAGCTGTAGCGAACTGGTAACACACAGCTATAAAAACAGCTTTTTTGCTGATGGCAGTGCTGCCATATCAACAGCAA
>OLIX01002218.1_pt1 | contig 14907 bp, 13 predicted proteins | sample 1601331 | NCBI WGS metagenome assembly OLIX01 (sample SAMEA2452120, study PRJEB22498) | human gut metagenome | biome: human feces; feature: human gut; material: feces | place: Australia | collected 2012 | reverse complement strand
GATGGAAGATTTCATCTGCCAGGGTGGTGTTGATACTTCCCTTATCAAGTGGATGAAGACTGACGGTATTGGCCGTATCTGCCGTAACGGTTTAAACTTCACTGAGAGAGGATTTGGAATCCGTGGTGCTGTAGGTTGCTCTGACCGTGCAAACACTGCTATTTCTAAGGCTACTCCAGATGATTTTGATTTTGAGTACATCTTCGGAACATTAGGTGTTCGTTGGCTGCATACCGGCGGTATCTACGCTGCACTGTCTGAGCAGTCTTGCGAGACTGTTTTAGCTGCAATCAAGACCGCTAAGAAGTATGGAACTATCGTATCCTACGACTTAAACTATCGTCCATCTATGTGGAGCGCTATCGGCGGACAGGCTAAGGCTCAGGAAGTAAACAAGGAGATCGCTAAGTACGTTGACGTTATGATCGGTAACGAGGAAGACTTCACCGCTTGCCTTGGCTTCGAGATCGAAGGAAACGATGCAAACTTAAAGACTCTGAATCTTGACGGATACAAGAAGATGATCAATGAGGCTGCTAAGACTTACCCGAACTTCAAGGCTGTAGCTACAACTCTTCGTCAGGTTAAGACTGCAACTGTTAACGATTGGAGCGCAATCTGCTGGGCAGATGGTGAGATCTACAAGGCTAAGGATTACAACGGTCTTGAGATCATGGACCGTGTAGGCGGCGGCGATTCCTTCGCATCTGGCCTGATCTACGGTTTAATGACTACTGAGAATGCTGAGATGGCTGTTAACTATGGTGCAGCTCACGGCGCACTGGCTATGACAACTCCTGGTGATACCACTATGGCAAGCAAGAAGGAAGTAGAGGCTATCATGGGCGGAGCTGGAGCTCGTGTACAGAGATAAGTAATAATTCAATCCGGTAAGTAATGAGATCCTACTCGTGAATTTTACGAAAAATAATAGTAAAAATTTTCCCCTCGAAATGGTGTATAAACATCGTTTCGGGGGATTTTTGTATCTTAGGGATTGTGTATAAAATCTTGTTTCTTGATAGATACTGTGGAAGAGAGAAGCTTTTTAGCGAAGCTTTTTGAAACTATCCGTTATTTACAGGAGGAAAACAAACTGATGGATGATCAGACAAAAAAGCTTTTAAAGGAGTGTAATGTAGGCTGCAAGATGGCGCTTCAAAGTATGACACAGGTAGAAGATTATCTTGAGGACAGTGAGCTAGAGCGCGCCGTAGAAGATTATCGCAGAGAGCATGAGCGAGTAGAGAAGGAAACATCGCGTCTTTTAGGATCCAAGTCCTGTGGCATCTGCATCTTCATGGATTACAACAGAGATGCGGCTTATGATGAAGGGAGATTGTCATCAGGTAGCAAAGCTGATGATGAATGGATGCAACATGGGGATTCAAAGCATTGCAAAGTGTCAGAATGAGTGTAGTGATGCAAGCCGGGAAGCCAGACAAATTGCAGAAGGTTTGATACACACTGAAGAAGATTTTATGGGAAGGATGAAGGAGTTTTTGTAATTTAATCAGGGCGCTTATGCGCCCTTGCGAAATTTACGTGTCACATCATCGTAAATTATTAGAGTAATATTTTCCAGTTGCATATCAACACCTAAATCGCTATAATGAGGGAAAATACATAAAGAAAGTAGAGGAAGACATGAAAAGTATAAAGAAATGGTCATTTACACAGGTTATGGTATTTGGCTTTCTGGCGCTGATACTTGTAGGTGCATGCATTTTAATGCTGCCGATATGCAATGCCAATGGAAAGTGGCTCAATTTTCCAGATGCACTGTTTACATCATGTACCTGTGTCTGTGTGACAGGACTAGTAACTGTTGTCCCGGCATTTCAGTTTACATTTCTGGGAAAGTTGGTCATGCTGTTTTTAATTCAAGTCGGAGGCTGGGGCGTTATTGTCTGTGTGACGTATGTGCTTGTTCTTATGAAAGTCAAACTCACCATTCAGGAACGCGTGATGCTGCAAAATTATTTTAACCGCGACAGTATGCGTGGTCTTGTCGGAATACTGCAGTATGTCGTAAAGGGATCACTTGTGGTAGAAGGCATTGGTGCGTTAGGATATGCATGCCGCTTTATTCCACAGTTTGGACTGCTTCGCGGCATATGGTATGCAGTTTTTCACTCAATATCAGCCTTTTGTAATGCAGGAGTAGATTTACTAGGCGATTCTAGTTTTGCGATGTATGCAGATGATGTACTGATAAATACAGTTACAGCTTTTTTAATTATAGCAGGCGGAATTGGCTTTATGGTATGGAGGGAATTGGTTGCTTTTATAAAAAAGGCAGCTAAGAAGGAGACAGGAATCAGACAGGGTCTGAGAAAGCTATCTCTTCATACAAAGTTAGTGCTTTTAATGACAATCAGTTTGTTATTGGGCGGAACTTTATTTTTCTTCATTGTAGAATATAATAATCCAAATACATTAGGATCTATGGGCTTTTTCCAAAAGCTGATGGCATCATTCTTTCAGTCAGTGACAACAAGAACTGCAGGATTTTTTACTGTGCCGCAGGATCAGCTTAGAGAGGTTTCGAGGCTGTTTAGCTGTTTTTTGATGTATATTGGAGGCTCTCCTGTAGGAACAGCAGGAGGTGTGAAAACAGTTACAGTAGCTGTTGTGCTGCTTAGCTGTGGTTCTATTCTGGCAGGTCATGAAGATACAGAGTGCTTCAGGCGTTGTATTCCAATGAATATTGTTCGAACAGCATTGTCAGTTTGCATTGGAGGTTTATTGTTGGTACTAGTAGGCACCCTTGCATTAATGGTTGCAGAGCCAGAGGCAACAATTATGCAGGCTACATATGAGGTGGTCTCTGCAACGGCGACAGTAGGTCTGACAGCAGGTCTTACGCCGAAACTTCACATTGCTGGAAAATTTATTATTATTGCGCTGATGTATATGGGTCGAATTGGACCTATTACAATTCCTCTTATGATTGCAGGAAGTATAAAGAGAAGAAATGAAAAGAGAAGACTGCCAGAGGAACATATCATGGTAGGATAAGATTATTTTAAATGCGAGCTTTGAAAAGCAGAAGGGAAAGTCATGAAAAAACAGCAGTATATTGTATTTGGTTTAAATCGTTTTGGCACAAGTGTAGCGAGAACACTTGCAGCAGCTGGAAATGAGGTAGTGGCAGTGGATCAGGATGCAGACCGCGTGGCACAGATCGCTGATGATGTCAGCTATGCAGTGCAGGTTGATGTGGCCGATGAGGATGCCATGAGCGGTCTTGGAATGGAGCATATGGATGGTGCAGTCATTGCTGTTGCTAGCAACATGGAAGCAAGCATTGTGATTGCAATGAAATGTAAGGAGTATAACATTCCACAAATTATTGCAACTGGAAAAAACGAAGTGCATGGAAAGGTCTTGAAAAAGCTTGGTGTCACAAGAGTCGTATTTCCAGAAGTGGAGATGGGTGCGCGAGTTGGAAAATATCTTACGGCACGTGATTTTTCAGACTGGATTAATCTGTCAAATGATTACAGTATGGTCGAGATGGCAATTCCATCAGCGTGGGTAGGAAAGACTCTTCGTGAACTTGATCTTAGAAATAAATATGGAATGAACATTGCAGGTATTCGCATTAATAACCACATGAATTTGCAGTTTTCACCAGATGAAAAACTACAAAAAGATATGCAGATGTATGTCATTGGAAAGGACAAGGATCTGCAGCATTTCAATGGTTAAGGCATGACAGATTTGTCCTTTTGACAGATATTCCTATTTTTACACGGAAAACTTCTATATATTACTCAATTTACAGATTAGCCTGCGAATGATATACTTTTCTTGAAAAAAGAAAAGGGAGGTATCTGTTGTGAAAACATCATACAGATTATCAGAGGCAGCTTTCCGCCTTGATGGAAAAATGCCGCTGAAGCAGGCAATCCCGCTTGGCTTACAGCATGTGCTGGCTATGTTTGTGGGAAACTTAACGCCGCTTTTGATCATCACCGGCGCATGTGGAATTGCAGGCGGTGAGTTTGCAGATTTACAGCTGCAGCTTTTACAGAATGCAATGCTGGTAGCAGGAATTGTTACTTTAGTTCAGCTGTTCGCTATCGGACCGGTCGGAGGAAAGGTTCCGATTATTATGGGTACATCTTCTGGTTTTATCGGAGTATTTAACTCAGTTGCCGCAACTATGGGCGGAGGCGTTCTTGCCTATGGTGCCATTATGGGAGCATCCATAATCGGTGGTTTGTTTGAGACTGTTCTTGGTTTATTCTTAAAGCCACTTCGTAAATTCTTCCCATCCGTAGTGACAGGTACAGTTGTTATGTCCATCGGTCTTAGCTTGATTTCAGTCGGCATCAATTCTTTTGGCGGCGGAAATACAGCAAAAGACTTTGGTTCCATGGAAAATCTGCTTTTAGCATTGTTTGTTCTTGTAATGATTCTTGTTTTCAAGCATGCGACAAAGGGCTTTGCAAGCTTTTCTGCAATTTTACTTGGAATTATCTGTGGTTATGTAGCAGCATTTATCATGGGTTTTGTACTTCCGACAACAGGTGTTACGGCAGATGGTGTTGAGTATACAAAGGCATGGGTATTAAATTGGCAGAAGGTAGCAGACGCGTCTTGGTTTGCAATTCCGACATTGATGCCGGTAAAGCCAGTATTTGATCTGCGTGCGATCCTCCCAGTATTGATTATGTTTGTCGTAACGGCAGTTGAGACTGTTGGTGATATCTCTGGCGTTATGGAAGGTGGTCTTGGCCGTGAAGCTACCGATACAGAGCTTTCAGGCGGTGTTATGTGTGATGGTCTTGGATCTTCCTTTGCAGCACTGTTTGGTGTGCTTCCGAATACCTCCTTCTCACAGAACGTTGGTCTTGTAAGCATGACAAAGATTGTAAACCGTTTTGCATTGTCAACAGGTGCTATTTTCCTGATTCTTTGCGGACTCTGTCCAAAGCTTGGTGCAATCGTTTCAATTATGCCGCAGTCAGTTTTAGGCGGTGCAGCAGTTATGATGTTCTCCTCAATTGTAATTAGCGGTATTCAGCTGATCACAAAGGAGCCATTGACAGCAAGAAATCTTTCTATCGTTTCTGTTGCTCTTGGTGTTGGCTATGGTATGGGTGCCAATGCAAGCATCTTAAATCAGGCACCACAGGCAGTTCAGCTGATCTTTGGCGGTTCAGGAATCGTTCCGGCAGCACTTGTTGCTATTGTATTAAATATTCTTCTTCCTAAGGAAAAGAAAGAGGATGCAGCAGCGTAAGCAAAGATCACATAAGCTGATATTTGAAGCGATTAAGAAGTATAAGCAAATCTTTTTGTGTATCAACATCTTTTAGTTCATATTCATCCTGAACGGGTACTAATTGTATCCGTTCAGGATATTTTTTTGCAACAAAACCGCCGCCCCTTCCCTCAGGCAGAGAAAAAAGTTCAGAAAATGCCCAGCTTGGAAAAAGAACAGGGGCACCAGGAGTGTTTTGAAAGGCAGGGCGAATAATTTTTTTGTTGTCAGCTAAAAAAGCATCAATAAGATTAATTATAGTTTCGCGGCTAAGAAGCGGCTGATCGCCAGGACAAAACAGGCATCCGCTTATATCACCATTACGCGTAACCTCGTCCAAGCCCAGACGTATGGTATCATTTCTAAAGGGCTTATCATGCAAAATAACAGGAACATTTTGAGCATGGCACAGCGAAGCAACATCTGCATGGCGTGTCACAACAACGCGGTGCGAAAAAAGACCATCCGTAACAGTAAGTGCGCGGCATATCAGGGGCTGCCCATCAAAATCAGCCATCAGCTTGTTGCCGCCAAAACGCTTTCCAAGCCCAGACGCCATAATGACACAGCCAAGATGTGGGGTAATAGGGTTCATCTGCATGGTATATTCTCCGTTTTTAAGTATGTTATATTAAGTTACTGCTAACTAGGCGAGTCAATATTTACAGCAAAGCCCGAAGGTGAATGGATTTCACGAGCCGGACACTTGGAGCAGGTCTTTCAAAGTAATGTATGATAAGAAAGAACATAAAAGGAGCCTGCGGAGTTTGGTCCGGCGACGAAACCATTGCACCGAAGGGTTTTTATTGCATGAAGCGTGAACTGTAACTGTGAGCAGGAACTAATATGAAAAGTATATCAAAACTGCTTTTCAAAATCAAATTGGATTGGTATAATAAAAGTGATGCTTACAGCATAGGTATGAAAATGCTGTGACAAATGATAATGGCAGCTTGTTAAAACGACATAAGGAGATGAGGGAATGGTAACGATACAAAAATATGTTAAGGCGCAGAGTCTTGAGGAAGCATGGAAGCTTAATCAAGGCAAAAAGAATAGGATTCTTGGCGGTATGCTGTGGATGCGTCTTGGAAATGGTACTATAAGTACAGCGATTGATTTGTGTGATCTTGGACTTGACACAATTGAAGAGACAGATGAGGAATTTTCCATTGGCGCACGCGTGACGCTTCGTGAGTTAGAGCAGCATGTAGGATTGAATACATATACGCATGACGCTGTGAAAAATGCAGTAAAGGATATTGTCGGTGTCCAGTTTAGAAATATGGCGACAATCGGCGGAAGCATCTGGGGACGCTTTGGATTTTCAGATGTGCTGACTGTTTTTCTGGCTATGGACAGCTATGTGGAGCTTTATAAGGGCGGAATTGTTTCAATGGCAGATTTTGTTTCAATGAAAATGGATAATGATATTTTGATTCGTGTGATTGTAAAAAAGCGTGCCTGTCAGATCGCATATATGGCTGTTAGAAACCAGAGCACCGATTTTCCAGTGCTGACCTGTTGTGTATCAAAACTGGAAGGAAAGTATCGCGCTGTAATTGGCGCTCGTCCGAAAAGAGCAAAACTTGTTAGTGATGAGAATGGAATAATGGCAAATGGTGTCACGAAGGAAGTTGCCGCTGCATTTGCTTCATATGTCGCAGAACAGGTGCCAACTGACAGCAATTTGCGCGGCAGCAGTACTTACCGTACACATTTGATTCATGTATTGACAGAACGCTGTGTGGCACAGCTTTACAATCAGCAATAAATAAACGGCCCAAAATAGAAAGGGAAATGAATGGAAATCAAGGTTAAATTAAATGGAAAAAATGTAATCGGCAATGTGGAAGCAGATACAGTGCTGTTAGACTGGCTTCGTGAAAAGGGATGCCTTAGCGTTAAGCGCGGATGTGACACATCAAACTGCGGCCTGTGCACGGTATTTATGGATAATAAGCCGATTTTATCATGTTCAAAGCTTGCTGTGCAGGCAGATGGTCATGAGATTAAGACACTTGAAGGTCTTCAGGAAGAAGCATTAGAATTTGTAGGATTTATCGCAGATCAGGGAGCAGACCAGTGTGGTTTTTGCAATCCAGGTTTTGTTATGAATACAATTGCACTTCTTCGCGAAAATCAAGATCCAACGGATGATGAAATCCGCGCATTTCTTGCCGGAAATCTTTGCCGCTGTTCTGGTTACGAAGGCCAGCTTCGCGGAATCCGTAACTTTCTTGACAGCCGCAAAGCTTGTGCAGACGAGAAAAATAGCAACTGACAAAGTAGAGCTAAAAGCTCATATAAATAGAAAAGGACTATTTTATGCAGAAAGAATATAAATCAATAAATAAATCTGTCCGGAAAAAGGATGCGATGCAGCTGCTTACCGGAAAGCCTGTTTATACAGATGATGTAACACCAAGCGATGCACTTGTGGTTAAGATTCTTCGCTCTCCTCATGCAAATGCCATTGTGCAGGAGATTAATACAAAGGCAGCAAAGTTAGTTCCAGGCGTTGTCGATATATATACTTGGGAAGATGTGCCGAAGAATCGTTTTGCGATTGCAGGTCAGACCTTTCCAGAGCCATCGCCATATGACCGTTTAATTCTGGATCGTCATGTGCGCTTTTCAGGAGATGCGGTGGCGCTTATCGCAGCTGAAAATGAGAAGGCAGCCATTAAGGCAATGAAGTTAATCAAGGTAAAATATGAGGTGCTTGAACCTGTTCTTGATTTCCATACAGCAAAGGACAATTCTGTGCTTGTTCACCCAGAAGAGGACTGGTTTCCGCCGTGTCCTGTCGGAGGTGATAACAGGAGAAATCTTGTCGCAAGCGGATGTGACTTTGATGGTGATGTAGAAGGCATTATGGCAGACTGTGATATCACCATTGATCATACTTATCATATGAAGGCATATAATCAGGCAATGATGGAGCCATTTATCTGCTATACAAGTCTTGACCGTTATGGCAGACTTCACGTTGTATCCTCAACACAGATTGTATTCCATACACGACGTATTCTTTCCAATGCGCTCGGCATTCCAAAGAGTCGCATTCGCGTGGAGAAGCCTCGTATTGGCGGAGGTTTTGGTGCAAAGCAGACAGCAGTTTGTGATGTGTATCCGGCTTTTGTCACTATGAAGACAGGCCGTCCGGCAAAGATCAATTACACAAGAACAGAAGCACAGATTGCTGGTTCTCCGCGCCATGAGATGGAAGTGCGCGTGCGCCTTGGTGCAAACAAGGATGGAAAGATTCGTGTGTTAGATCTTTACACTTTATCAAACTCAGGAGCCTACGGTGAGCATGGTCCGACAACAGTTGGTCTGTCCGGACATAAATCAATTCCGCTTTATACAGGATCACTTGAAGCATTTCGTTTTTCGTATGATGTTGTGTACACAAATCATCAGGCAGCAGGTGCATATCGTGGTTATGGAGCAACGCAGGGAATCTTTGCGCTAGAATCTGCTGTCAATGAGTTAGCTGATAAGCTTGGTATGGATCCAACTATTCTTCGTGATAGAAATATGGTAAGAGAAGGCATGGTTATGCCAGCTTACTACGGAGAGACAGCAAATGCATGTGCGCTTGACCGTTGTATGGAGCACTGCAAGAAGATGTTTAACTGGGATGAAAAGTATCCTGTTCGTGACATGGGCAACGGCAAAGTGCGTGCAGCTGGTGTTGGTATGGCAATGCAGGGAAGCTGTATTTCAAACTTAGACGTTGGCTCTGCAACATTAAAGTTAAATGAGGACGGCGGCTACAATTTGCTTATAGGTGCTGCTGATATGGGTACTGGATGTGATACTATTCTTGCACAGATGGCAGCAGAATGCATGGACTGCAGCGTAGATGATATTGCAGTATTTGGAGCAGATACAGATGCTTCACCGTATGATTCTGGTTCATATGCATCATCAACTACTTATATCACCGGAAAGGCAGTAGAAAAGGCATGTGCTGACTTAAAGAAAAAGATCTGCGAGATTGCAGCACAGATGATGAACTGCGAGAAGGAAGATGTTGCATTTGAGAGCAGTCGCGTGCGCTGTATTTCAACTGGACAGACAGTGTCATTGTCAGAGATTGCCTATAAGACACAGCTGGCAAGCAACAGCAATGCAGAAGCAACAGCGTCTCATTTTTCACCTGTATCACCGCCGCCGTATATGGTTGGAATGGCAGAGATAGAACTTGATAAGCTCACAGGTGAGGTTAAGGTGCTTGACTTTATGGCTGTTGTGGACTGTGGTATTCCGATCAATCCGGCACTGGCAAGAATCCAGGCAGAGGGCGGAATTGTGCAGGGTATCGGTCATACTTTAATGGAGAATGTCACCTACGATAAGTCTGGTCGTCCAATTGAGTCTACCTTTATGCAGTACAAGATTCCGACACGTCTTGATATGGGCAAGCTGAAGGTAGAATTTGAACACAGTTATGAACCAACAGGACCGTTTGGTGCGAAGTCAATAGGCGAGATTGTAATCAATACGCCGGCACCGGCCATTGCTCATGCGATTTACCGTGCAACAGGCGTATGGCACAGAGAATTGCCTATTACACCAGAACAAATTGCTATGTCGATTAAATGAGACAATGGGGACAGGCGGTGGCACCGGCCTGTCCCCAAATGGCTCTTGGAGAAATAGTTACGATGAGAAATATAAGTTTGCTTATAAAACCGGTTTCAGGAATATGCAACATGATGTGTGAGTATTGCTTTTATTGTGATGAAGCAAAAAAGAGAACACAGCATGTATATGGGATGATGAATGAAAAAACACTTGAAACCATTATAGAAAAAACAATAAGTGAGGCAGATGCTGTAGCAAGCTTTACTTGGCAGGGGGGAGAACCTACACTTCGGGGCATAGATTTCTTTGAAAAAGCAGTAGCACTTCAAAAGAAATATAAACAGCAGTATAAGCGAAACAATCTTCATATAATGAATTCCTTCCAGACTAACGGGTATGAGCTAGACAGACAGTGGGCCAAATTTTTCAAAAGAAATCAATTTCTGGTCGGATTATCAATAGATGGCTTTCCAGAAATTCACGATCTGCTTAGACGGGGAAAGGATGGGTCAAAAAGTTTTTTTAGAGTAAAGCAGGCTGCAGATCTTCTTGACCAATATCAGGTTGATTATAATATACTCACTGTTGTAACATCACAGGTAGCAGAGCGTATTAAAGAGATATATCCGTTTTATAAAAAATGCGGATGGAATTATCAGCAATATATTGCCTGCCTGGAGCCATTTGGTGAAAAGCCGGGAACAAAGCCGTACTCTTTGTCGTCAAAACAGTATGGAAAATTTCTTTCAAATTTGTTTGAATTGTGGTATCATGATTTACAGAGCGCAAGTCAGCCATATATTAGACAGTTTGAAAACTATGTGGGATTGGCCGCAGGATATATGGCAGAATCTTGTGAGCAAAGGGGATGCTGCGGAGTACAGTATGCAGTGGAAGCAGATGGAAGCGTATATCCGTGTGATTTTTACGTGATGGATGAGTACCAGATTGGCAATTTTAATACAGATTCGTTTGATCAGATGGATCAAAAACGAAGTGAAATTCGATTTATCGAGCAGTCTTCTCAGGTTGAGAAAGCGTGTAGAAGCTGTCCTTATTTTTTATTATGCAGAGGCGGATGCCGGCGAAACAGGGGAAATGGGATACAGACAGAACCAACAAGGAACAATTTTTGTGAAGGATATAAAATTTTCTTTGAAAAATGGTATGATACGCTGATGCAGCTGGGAAAACTGGTGCAAAGATAAATAAGAAACATTATCCATGGGAATGGAAAGGAGAACATGAATGAAAAAGCAGATTGTAGTACTTATGACAGACACAACAAGAAAAGATATGGTTGGCTGTTATGGAAATGAAAAGATGAAGACACCGAATCTTGACCGATTGGCACAGGAGGGCATTCGTTATGAGAATGCTTATACTTGTCAGCCTGTATGCGGCCCGGCAAGAGGTGCAATTTTTACTGGAGCATTTCCACACACCAATGGAGTTGTCACAAACAGTATCGGAATGGGAGATAATGTAAAAACAATCGGACAGCGCTTGCACGATAACAAGATCGAATGCGGCTATATCGGAAAATGGCACCTTGATGGATCTGATTATTTTGGAAATGGTATATGCCCAGATGGATGGAACCCCAAATATTGGTATGATATGAGAACTTATCTTAGTGAGTTGAGCGATGAGGATAAACTTCGCTCTAGAGATTCACAGACATCATACACAGAGGGCTTTTCAGAAGAATTTACATATGCACATCGCTGCTCCGACAGGGCAATTGCATACTTGAATGAATTTAAGGATCAGGATTTCTTTTTGACTGTTTCATATGATGAGCCGCATGGACCATCTCTTTGCCCGGCTCCATTTAATCATATGTATGATGACTTCTGTTTTGAAAGTTCACCTAGCTTTCAGGACGATCTGTCAAAGAAACCAATGCTGCAGCAGCTTTGGGCAGGAAAGAATTTACATGCACCAGAATCAGAGATAAATAAGGCGTCAAAAAAACTGTCATTGTTCTTAGGCTGTAATTCATTTGCAGATTATGAAATGGGAAGAGTATTGGATGCAATTTACAAGCTTGCACCAGACGCAATGGTAATTTATACATCAGATCATGGTGATATGCTTGGTGCTCATCGTCTGTCATCAAAGAATGCAGCAGCATACAAGGAAGTAGCTAATATTCCTTTAATTATTAAGGGCGGTGCAAAGGGTCAGGTAGTGCATGAGATGGCATCTCACATTGATATTGCACCAACAATTATGGATTATTTTGAACTGCCAGTTCCAAAAACAATGGAAGGAAAGAGTATGCTGGCACAGATTTATGATCCAAGTCTTAAGATAAATGATGCGGTATTTACAGAGTTTACACGATATGAAGTGGATCATGATGGTTTTGGCGGTCTGCAGATGATGCGTGCAATCACCACAAAACGCTACAAGTTAGTTATTCATTTGCTTGATACAGATGAGTTTTATGATCTTGAAACAGATCCATATGAGGTAGAAAATAGAATCAACGATGAAGCATATGAAGCTGTACGTAACGAGCTGCATGATAAGCTTCTGGCGCATATGGATGATACAAGAGATCTGTACCGCGGCTATCAGTGGAAAATGAGACCGTGGAGAAAAAATGTCACACCAGATTGGAATAATGGTGGCTATACAAGACAGAGAGAAAACGAAGAATATGAGCCAAGACAGCTTGACTATGACACTGGACTTCCTATGGAAAAAGCAGTGAGAAATAAACTTCTGTATTGATATATGAAATGGGCGCTGCGCATATTGACGCAGCGCCTTTTTAAGTGTTTTTATTTTCAAACAAAAAATGACGCATCTAATTGTGCTAAAAATTCCTGTGGAATTTGTCGACACAGTGGAAATACTTCTTCATTTGCCAAATAATCTGCGATAGTGCAAAGAAGCAATGCACTGCGGCGAAGTGACCAGGCAGAGATTAAATCAATAGTGTCATACTCTGTATGCATGCCGTATCCATCACGGTTTAAGGTCATAGAAGGAATTCGTTTCCATGCAAATGTGTTAGAATCACTGCTCCAGACAGATGATCTTGTCGTCATTCCAATACCGCATTTTTCAGCGAGAGCTTCAAACTGGCGGCAGATTGAAGAATCGCCCGTAACACCTATTACAGTGCCGCCAAGTGATTGTCCGGCAAGGTCAATATTCATGTTGAAGAGGTGATGTGACAATTCAGACTCATGTGCCTTAACATAGGCGCGGCTTCCTAAAAGACCTTTTTCTTCTGCACCAAAAAATACAAAATCAATAGTGCGGCGTGGCTTATGTTCACAAAAATATAAAAACAGTTCCATAACGATTGCACAGCCTGCCATGTTATCGTAGGCGCCAGGTCCTTGTGGAACAGAGTCATAATGAGCAGTCACAGTTAAAATATCATCGCTTTTATCGCTTCCTTCAATGCGGGCACAAATATTTTGTGATGTTTTTTCAACAAGTGTCTGCTCACAGATCATGCGCACGCGTAAAGCACCTTTTTCAACAATCTCTGCTGCGTCCACAAAATGAATGCAAGTGCCAGGAATTTCAGCCAACGTTTTAGATTGACCAAGATTTTTGGCTGCAGGCAGTCTTTTATTTCCAGTGTCAATTGGAGTGCCAGAGAAAGATACAAAGCCAAGCGCACCAGCCTTTACAAGTTTTTCAAGCATTGTACGGCTCATATAGTTATTCACCATAACAATCTTTCCATTTGCCTGCTTCATATTAATATCATCGGCATTTTCCAGGTAAACAAAATCAGCTTCAAGTCCATTTTCATCTGTGTTGGAACAAAAACCAAAAGTGCAAGCCTCATATACCTTATGATAAGGTGCTGTCACCTCAAAGAAAGAGCGCTTAATCTGCGGTGCAAAAAAAGAAAACTCCTCCGTGCGAATCTGTGCATCGCTGTTTTCTTTTTTTAATTCCTGTAAAATCGTTTCAGCAGCTCTTTGCTCACCACTTGTACCAGCTTCACGCACATAATTGAATTTAGAGACAAAGTCATACTGACGTTCTCCACTAATAAACGTATTCATCATATCTTTTTATTCCTTTCCTTTCCTTTTATAAAGGCATCATAGAATATATCAATATCTTTGTCAAGCGGTTGAAGAGGCTGCAGTTTACGGACAAGCCAATATTTACAGCAAAGCCCGAAGGTGAATGGATTTTGTAACATAGTACCGTGAACTGTAACAGGGCTATGCTGCAAGTATAAGAAAAAACAAAACTAGAGTTGTTTTGTCGAAGCATTTTGTGGTAGAATAAAAGCACAAAATTCAGATCCAGCAACCTGAAAATACAAGATATGAAAGGATTAAAAAATGAAGTGGCAGAGAGTTAAATACCAGCCGAACACACCACTTGGTGCAAACGGCCAGAAGGTAACAGCAAGCAAGGCACATACTGAGCTTTCCAAGCAGGCAGCAAAGGAAGGTATGGTATTATTAAAAAATGAGAACAGTATTCTTCCATTTGAGAAGGGAACAAGACTTGCCGTATTCGGAAAGGCAAGTGCAGATTATGTAAAGGGAGGCGGCGGAAGCGGCGATGTTACCGTTTCATATACGGTAAGCCTTGATGCAGGTTTAAAGGCACTTAGCGATTATGTAAGTGTATATGAGGGCTTATCGTCATTTTATAATAAGAACGTGCGTGACCAGTATGAAAGAGGCGTGGCTCCGGGCATGACTGTTGAGCCAGAAGTTCCGGCTGAGCTTTTAAAGAAGGCAAGAGCTTATACTGATACAGCACTTATTACGATTTGCCGTTTCTCAGGCGAGGGATGGGATAGAACAAGCAGCTATGATAATAGCATCGAGTCAGGTGAACCTATGTGGAAGGAGTCTCAGAAGGTATTTGAACGAGGAGATTTCTATCTGTCTGATGCAGAACAGCGCATGGTAGAGACAGTAAAGGCTGCATTCCCGAAGGTTGTTGTTATATTAAATGTAGGCGGCGTTGTAGATTCCATGTGGTTTGCAGAGGATCCTAAGATTCAGTCTGTTTTAATGGCATGGCAGGGCGGT